>OIEZ01000119.1_pt1 | contig 13841 bp, 14 predicted proteins | sample 1581941 | NCBI WGS metagenome assembly OIEZ01 (sample SAMN04414078, study PRJEB24778) | human gut metagenome | material: faecal | host: Homo sapiens | reverse complement strand
CGGGTGAAAGATGACATGCTCAAGCAGAACCTCGAGGCCTCTGGTGTTCGGGTGGGCGAGTCGCTTGACCGCACGACCATCGCGGATATCGAGAAGGGTCTGGAGGATTTCTACTACAGCGTTGGCAAATACAGCGCCAGCGTCAAAGCGGTTGTGACGCCGCTGCCGCGTAACCGTGTCGATCTGAAGCTGGTCTTCCAGGAAGGCGTCTCCGCAAAAATTCAGCAGATTAACATCGTCGGCAACCATGCGTTTTCGACCGATGAACTGATCTCCCACTTCCAGCTGCGCGATGAGGTACCGTGGTGGAACGTGGTCGGCGACCGTAAATACCAGAAGCAGAAGCTGGCGGGCGACCTTGAAACCCTGCGCAGCTACTATCTGGATCGCGGTTATGCCCGTTTCAACATCGATTCTACTCAGGTTAGCCTGACGCCGGACAAGAAAGGGATCTACATTACCGTCAACATCACCGAAGGCGATCAGTACAAGCTTTCCGGGGTGCAGGTAACGGGCGATCTCGCGGGCCATTCGGCCGAAATCGAAGCGCTGACCAAAGTCGAGCCGGGCGAACTGTACAACGGCGCGAAAGTAACCAAGATGGAAAACGACATCAAGAAACTGTTGGGTCGTTATGGTTACGCCTACCCGCGCGTTCAGTCGCAGCCGGAAATCAACGACAGCGATAAGACCGTCAAACTGCACGTCAACGTCGATGCGGGTAACCGCTATTATGTGCGTAAAATTCGCTTCGAAGGCAACGACACCTCCAAAGATGCCGTCCTGCGCCGCGAAATGCGCCAGATGGAAGGCGCGTGGCTGGGCAGCGACCTCGTCGATCAGGGTAAAGACCGTCTCAACCGTTTAGGCTTCTTCGAAACGGTCGATACCGATACCCAGCGCGTACCAGGCAGTCCGGACCAGGTCGACGTAGTCTACAAGGTGAAAGAGCGTAACACCGGTAGCTTCAACTTCGGTATCGGTTACGGTACCGAGAGCGGCGTCAGCTTCCAGGCGGGCGTCCAGCAGGATAACTGGTTAGGTACCGGTTATGCGGTCGGGATCAACGGCACCAAAAACGATTACCAGACCTATACCGAACTGTCGGTGACCAACCCGTACTTCACCGTTGACGGTGTGAGCCTCGGCGGCCGTATCTTCTATAATGACTTTGATGCGAACGATGCGGATCTGTCTGACTATACCAACAAAGCTATGGTACAGACGTCACGCTGGGCTTCCCGGTCAACGAATACAACACGCTGCGCGCCGGGGTCGGTTATGTTCATAACTCCCTGTCCAATATGCAGCCGCAGGTGGCGATGTGGCGTTACCTGAACTCGATGGGCCAGTATCCGGACAACACCAACGACCGGAACTCGTTCAGTGCGAATGACTTCACCTTCAACTACGGTTGGACCTATAACAAGCTTGACCGCGGCTTCTTCCCAACGGAAGGTTCGCGCGTCAACCTGAACGGTAAGGTGACCATTCCGGGCTCAGACAACGAATACTACAAAGCGACGCTGGATACCGCCACCTATGTGCCGATCGACAACGATCACCAGTGGGTAGTGCTGGGTCGTACCCGCTTTGGCTATGGCGATGGTATCGGCGGCAAAGAGATGCCGTTCTATGAGAACTTCTATGCCGGTGGTTCCAGCACCGTGCGTGGCTTCCAGTCGAACACCATTGGTCCGAAGGCGGTGTACTTCCCGTCGAGCAGCCGTCATGATGGCGACAGCGGCTATACCAACGACTGTAAGAGCACCGAATCCGCGCCGTGTAAATCCGATGATGCGGTGGGCGGTAACGCCATGGCGGTGGCCAGCCTGGAGCTGATTACCCCGACGCCGTTTATTAGTGACAAATATGCGAACTCGGTCCGGACTTCCTTCTTCTGGGATATGGGTACCGTATGGGATACTCACTGGGATTCGAACGCGTACGCTGGATATCCGGATTACAGCGATCCGAGCAACATCCGTATGTCTGCGGGTATTGCCGTGCAGTGGATGTCGCCGTTGGGGCCGTTGGTCTTCTCCTACGCCCAACCGTTCAAAAAAGTACGATGGAGACAAAGCCGAACAGTTCCAGTTTAACATTGGTAAAACCTGGTAATTGTTGGCGGCAACGGAATGCAAGTGCAGTATAGCGCTGACTGTAGGCGATAACGCGGTTATCGCCTCGCCACGCAAATAACGGTACCCCTGGGTACTCATGGGATGGTAAGGAGTTTATTGTGAAAAAGTGGTTATTAGCTGCAGGTCTGGGTTTGGCAATGGTAACTTCCGCTCAGGCGGCAGATAAAATTGCCCTGGTGAACATGAACAGCCTGTTCCAACAGGTTGCCCAGAAAACTGGCGTTTCCAACACGCTGGAAAACGAGTTCAAAGGCCGCGCTAGCGAACTGCAGCGTATGGAAGGCGACCTGCAGTCTAAAATGCAGCGTCTGCAGTCCATGAAGCCGGGCGCCGATCGTACCAAACTGGAAAAAGACGTGATGGCTCAGCGCCAGACCTTCTCCCAGAAAGCGCAGGCGTTTGAACAGGATCGCGCACGTCGTTCCAACGAAGAGCGTGGCAAACTGGTTACCCGCATCCAGACTGCTGTACAGAGCGTAGCGAAAGATCAGAGCATCGATCTGGTGGTTGACGCGAATGCCGTTGCATACAACAGCAGCGATGTAAAAGACATCACCGCTGATGTGCTGAAACAGGTTAAATAAGTAATGCCTTCAATTCGACTGGCTGATCTCGCGCAGCAGTTGGATGCAGAATTACACGGTGATGGCGATATCGTCATCACCGGCGTTGCGTCCATGCAGAGCGTGAAAACGGGCCAAATCACTTTCATGGTCAACCCTAAGTACCGTGAACACCTGGCCGCTTGTCAGGCTTCTGCCGTTGTCATGACGCAGGATGATTTGCCTTTTGCCCATAGCGCCGCGCTGGTAGTGCGTAATCCCTACCTGACCTACGCGCGCATGGCTCAAATTCTTGATACCACGCCACAGCCGGCACAGGATATCGCGCCGAGCGCGGTCATCGATCCGTCGGCGAAGCTGGGTAACAACGTGTCGATCGGCGCTAATGCGGTTATCGAATCCGGTGTTGTACTGGGCGATAACGTGGTGATCGGCGCAGGCTGCTTCGTTGGGAAAAATACGAAAATCGGTGCCGGCTCGCGTTTGTGGGCCAATGTGACCATTTACCATGAGATTGAGATCGGCGAGAATTGCCTGATCCAGTCCAGCACGGTGATCGGCGCGGATGGCTTCGGTTATGCTAACGATCGCGGTAACTGGGTCAAGATCCCGCAACTGGGTCGCGTCATTATTGGCGATCGCGTGGAGATTGGCGCCTGCACCACCATCGATCGCGGCGCGCTGGACGATACCCTTATCGGTAACGGCGTTATCATTGATAATCAGTGTCAGATTGCGCATAACGTGGTAATTGGCGACAATACCGCGGTTGCCGGCGGCGTTATCATGGCGGGCAGCCTGAAAATTGGCCGCTACTGCATGATTGGCGGCGCCAGCGTGATTAACGGCCATATGGAATCTGCGATAAAGTCACCGTCACGGGGATGGGGATGGTGATGCGTCCTATCTCTGAACCTGGCGTATACTCCTCCGGTATTCCGCTGCAGCCGAACAAGGCGTGGCGTAAAACTGCGGCGCTGGTGATGAATATTGACGAGATGAGCAAGCGCCTGAAAGCGATTGAGCGCAAGGTTAATCAACAAGACTAATTCATCATTTGGTCACATGACATTTCCGGCCTGTTGCATTCGCTAAAAGATTGCCGCAGGCGTGTTATTATTGCCTTTTAGTACATTTAGACAGGAAGAGTATTTTGACTACTGACACTCATACTCTGCACATTGAAGAGATTCTGGAACTTCTGCCTCACCGTTACCCGTTCCTGCTGGTAGACCGCGTGCTGGATTTTGAAGAAGGTCGTTTTTCTGCGCGCAGTAAAAATGTTTCTGTAAACGAGCCGTTTTTCCAGGGGCACTTCCCTGGTAAGCCGATTTTGCCTGGCGTGCTGATTCTGGAAGCGATGGCGCAGGCCACCGGGATTCTGGCATTTAAAAGCGTCGGAAAACTGGAGCCAGGCGAGCTGTATTATTTCGCAGGCATCGACGAAGCGCGCTTCAAACGTCCGGTAGTACCAGGCGATCAGATGATTATGGAAGTCACTTTCGAGAAAACCCGCCGCGGCTGACCCGTTTCAAAGGCGTCGCGCTGGTTGACGGTAAAGTGGTATGCGAAGCGACGATGATGTGTGCGCGTAGCGGGAGGCCTGATACGTGATTGATAAAACCGCTTTTGTTCATCCTACCGCCATTGTAGAAGAAGGCGCCGTCATTGGTGCTAACGTTCACATTGGTCCGTTTTGTATTGTTGGCGCTAACGTCGAAATTGGCGAAGGCACCGTACTGAAGTCTCATGTCGTCGTTAACGGCCATACCAAAATCGGCCGTGACAATGAGATCTATCAGTTCGCTTCCATCGGCGAAGTTAACCAGGATCTGAAATATGCTGGCGAACCGACCCGGGTGGAAATTGGCGATCGCAACCGCATCCGCGAAAGCGTCACCATTCATCGCGGCACAGTACAGGGCGGTGGATTAACAAAGGTGGGCAACGATAACCTGCTGATGATCAACGCCCATGTGGCGCACGATTGTACGCTTGGCGATCGCTGCATTCTGGCCAATAACGCAACCTTGGCCGGTCACGTATCTCTGGATGATTTCGTCATCATCGGCGGCATGACCGCAGTACACCAGTTCTGCATCATCGGCGCACACGTCATGGTAGGCGGATGCTCCGGCGTGGCGCAGGATGTTCCGCCGTTCGTGATTGCCCAGGGTAACCACGCGACGCCGTTTGGCGTCAACATCGAAGGGCTGAAACGCCGCGGCTTAGCCGTGAGGCGATTACCGCGATTCGTAACGCGTATAAACTGCTGTACCGCAGCGGCAAGACGCTGGAAGAAGCCAAGCCGGAGATCGCCGAACTGGCGACTCAGCATCCTGAAGTCCAGCCGTTTGTCGATTTCTTCGCCCGCTCTACCCGCGGCTTGATTCGTTAATGACTGAACAGCGTCCCCTGACGATTGCCCTGGTCGCCGGAGAAACCTCCGGCGATATTCTTGGCGCCGGCCTCATCCGCGCCCTCAAAGCACGTCATCCCGAAGTGCGGCGCTTTGTCGCGGTGGCGGGACCGCTGATGCAGGCGGAAGGGTGTGAAGCCTGGTACGAAATGGAAGAGCTGGCGGTGATGGGGATTGTTGAAGTGCTCGGTCGCCTGCGTCGCTTACTCCATATTCGCGCCGATTTGACCCGCCGCTTCGGCGAGCTGCGTCCCGACGTCTTCGTCGGCATCGACGCCCCTGACTTCAATATTACCCTCGAAGGGAATCTGAAAAAGCAGGGCATCAAAACGATTCACTACGTCAGCCCGTCGGTCTGGGCCTGGCGACAAAAACGCGTTTTCAAAATCGGCAGAGCGACCGACCTCGTGCTGGCTTTTCTGCCTTTCGAAAAAGCGTTTTATGACAAATTTAACGTCCCCTGCCGCTTTATCGGCCATACCATGGCGGATGCGATGCCGCTGGATCCTGACAAAGGCGCTGCGCGCGACCGGTTAGGGATCCCGCACAATGTGCGCTGTCTGGCGCTGCTGCCCGGCAGCCGCGGCGCGGAAGTCGAAATGCTCAGCGCGGACTTCTGAAACCGCGCAGTTGTTACGCGTCACTTATCCCGATTTGCAGGTGGTAGTGCCGCTGGTCAATGCCAAACGGCGGGAGCAGTTTGAGCGAATCAAAGCTGAGAACGGCGCCGGATATGATCGTGCATATGCTGGACGGTCAGGCGCGCGATGCGATGATCGCCAGCGACGCCGCGCTGCTGGCCTCCGGGACGGCGGCGCTGGAGTGCATGCTGGCGAAGTGCCCGATGGTGGTTGGCTACCGCATGAAGCCGTTCACCTTCTGGCTGGCAAAGCGTCTGGTGAAAACCGACTACGTCTCCTTGCCGAATCTGCTGGCCGGTCGCGAGCTGGTCAAAGAGCTACTGCAGGATGAGTGCGAGCCGCAGGCGCTGGCCGCCGCCCTGCAGCCGCTGCTGGCCGATGGCAAAACCAGCCACGAGATGCATGAGACGTTCCGCGCGCTGCATCAGCAGATCCGCTGCAACGCCGATGAGCAGGCCGCGGACGCCGTACTGGAGTTAGCAAAACAATGATGGAGTTCGTCTATCCGCATACCCATCTGGTTGCCGGCGTTGATGAAGTTGGCCGCGGGCCGCTGGTTGGCGCGGTCGTGACCGCGGCGGTGATCCTCGATTCGGCGAAGCCGATTGTGGGTTTGAATGATTCCAAAAAACTCAGCGAAAAGCGTCGCCTGGCGCTGTGCGATGAGATTAAAGAGAAAGCGCTGTGCTGGAGCCTGGGGCGTGCCGAGCCGCACGAAATCGACGAGCTGAATATTCTGCATGCCACTATGCTGGCGATGCAGCGCGCCGTCGCCGGCCTGAGCATTGTTCCTGAGTTTGTCCTGATCGATGGCAACCGCTGTCCGTCGCTGCCGATGCCCTCTCTGGCGGTGGTGAAAGGCGACAGCCGGGTGGCAGAAATCAGCGCAGCGTCTATTCTGGCAAAAGTCACTCGTGACGCCGAAATGGCCACGCTGGACCTCGCATTTCCCCACTACGGATTTGCCCAGCATAAAGGCTATCCCACCGCTGTTCACCTGCAGAAGCTGCAGGAACACGGCGCAACAGAGCATCACCGGCGCAGTTTTGGTCCGGTGAAGCGTGCCCTGGGCCTGGCGTCCAACTAAGTCACCGGGATCTAAAGATGGCTGAACCACGTTTCGTACACCTGCGGGTGCACAGCGACTATTCCATGATCGATGGGCTGGCAAAGACCGGGCCACTGGTCAAGAAGGCGGCCTCGCTTGGCATGCCGGCGCTGGCGATCACCGATTTCACCAACCTGTGCGGGCTGGTGAAGTTCTACGGGACGGGACACGGCGCGGGTATTAAGCCGATTGTCGGCGCCGATTTTCACGTGCAGTGCGACCTGCTCGGCGATGAGTTTACCGAGCTGACCGTGCTGGCGGCGAACAACACCGGTTACCAGAACCTGACGCTGCTCATTTCCCGCGCCTATCAGCGCGGCTACGGCGCGCTGGGGCCGTGGATTGACCGCGACTGCTGGTAGAACACCAGGAAGGGCTGATTCTGCTTTCCGGCGGCCGTAAAGGCGACGTCGGCGTTAGCCTGATCCGCGGCAATATGCCGTTAGTGGAACAGTGCGTCGCGTTCTATGAAGAGCATTTCCCGGACCGTTATTTTCTTGAGCTGATCCGCACCGGTCGTCAGGATGAAGAGGCCTATCTCCACGCCGCCGTGGCGCTGGCGGAAGCACGCGGCCTGCCGGTGGTGGCGACCAACGATGTCCGCTTCCTCGACACCAGCGATTTCGACGCCCATGAAATCCGCGTCGCGATCCACGACGGCTTTACGCTCGACGACCCGAAACGGCCGCGCAACTACTCGCCGCAGCAATATATGCGCAGTGAGGAGGAGATGTGCGAGCTGTTCGCCGATATTCCGGAAGCGCTGGCAAACAGCGTTGAAATTGCCAAGCGCTGCAACGTCACCGTGCGGCTTGGCGAATATTTCCTGCCGCAGTTCCCGACCGGCGATATGACCACGGAAGATTTCCTGGTGATGAAATCGAAAGAGGGTCTGGAGGAGCGGCTGGAATTCCTCTTCCCGGATCCGGAAGTGCGCGCGAAGCGCCGGCCGGAATACGACGAGCGTCTGGATATCGAGCTGCAGGTGATCAACCAGATGGGTTTCCCCGGCTACTTCCTGATCGTGATGGAGTTTATCCAGTGGTCGAAGGATAACGGCGTGCCGGTCGGCCCGGGCCGCGGTTCCGGCGCCGGCTCGCTGGTGGCCTACGCGCTGAAGATCACCGATCTTGATCCGCTGGAATTCGACCTGCTGTTCGAACGTTTCCTTAACCCGGAACGTGTCTCGATGCCCGACTTCGACGTCGATTTCTGCATGGAGAAACGCGATCAGGTTATTGAGCACGTGGCGGACATGTATGGCCGCGATGCGGTATCGCAGATCATCACCTTCGGTACCATGGCGGCGAAAGCGGTCATCCGCGATGTGGGCCGCGTGCTGGGTCATCCGTACGGCTTTGTCGACCGTATCTCCAAGCTGGTGCCGCCCGATCCGGGCATGACGCTGGCGAAAGCGTTTGAAGCCGAACCGCAGCTGCCGGAAATCTATGAGGCGGACGAAGAAGTTAAAGCGCTGATCGACATGGCGCGTAAGCTGGAAGGGGTGACGCGAAACGCCGGTAAACACGCCGGTGGGGTGGTTATCGCTCCCACTAAAATCACCGACTTTGCGCCGCTGTATTGCGATGAGCAGGGGCTGCATCCGGTTACCCAGTTTGACAAAAACGACGTGGAATACGCCGGGCTGGTAAAATTCGACTTCCTCGGTCTGCGTACGCTCACTATCATTAACTGGGCGCTGGAGATGATCAACAAGCGGCGGGCGAAAAACGGCGAAGGGCCGTTGGATATCGCCGCTATCCCGTTGGATGACAAGAAAAGCTTCGACATGCTGCAGCGCTCGGAAACCACCGCGGTCTTCCAGCTTGAATCGCGCGGCATGAAAGATCTGATTAAGCGTCTGCAGCCTGACTGCTTCGAAGATATGATCGCGCTGGTGGCCCTGTTCCGCCCGGGTCCGCTGCAGTCGGGGATGGTAGATAACTTTATCGACCGTAAGCACGGCCGCGAAGAGATTTCCTACCCGGACGTGCAGTGGCAGCCATGAGAGCCTGAAACCGGTGCTGGAACCGACCTACGGCATTATCCTGTATCAGGAACAGGTCATGCAGATTGCCCAGGTGCTGTCCGGGTATACCCTCGGCGGCGCGGATATGCTGCGTCGCGCGATGGGTAAGAAAAAGCCGGAGGAGATGGCCAAGCAGCGTTCTATCTTTGAAGATGGGGCGAAGAAAAACGGCGTTGACGGCGAACTGGCGATGAAAATCTTCGACCTGGTGGAGAAATTCGCCGGTTACGGATTTAACAAGTCGCACTCCGCCGCCTACGCGCTGGTCTCCTACCAGACGCTGTGGCTTAAGGCGCACTATCCGGCTGAGTTTATGGCGGCGGTAATGACCGCCGATATGGACAACACCGAGAAGGTCGTTGGCCTGGTGGACGAGTGCTGGCGCATGGGGCTGAAAATTTTGCCCCCGGATATTAACTCCGGCCTGTACCATTTCCACGTTAACGACGACGGCGAGATTGTCTACGGCATCGGCGCCATCAAAGGCGTTGGCGAAGGGCCGATCGAAGCGATCATTGAGGCGCGCAACAATGGCGGTTATTTCCGCGAGCTGTTCGACCTCTGCGCGCGGACCGATATTAAAAAGCTCAACCGCCGGGTGCTGGAAAAACTGATTATGTCCGGGGCGTTCGATCGTCTCGGTCCGCATCGCGCGGCGCTGATGAACTCGCTGGGCGATGCGTTGAAAGCCGCCGACCAGCACGCGAAAGCGGAGGCTATTGGCCAGGCCGATATGTTCGGCGTACTGGCGGAAGAGCCTGAGCAGATTGAACAGTCCTACGCCAGCTGCCAGCCGTGGCCTGAGCAGGTGGTGCTGGATGGTGAAGGGAGACCCTGGGGCTGTACCTGACCGGGCACCCGATTAACCAGTATCTGAAAGAGATTGAGCGCTACGTCGGCGGCGTGAGGCTCAAAGACATGCATCCGACCGATCGTGGAAAAGTGACCACGGCGGCGGGGCTGGTGATTGCGGCGCGGGTAATGGTCACCAAGCGCGGCAATCGTATCGGCATCTGTACCCTGGATGACCGTTCCGGGCGGCTGGAAGTGATGTTATTCACCGACGCGCTGGATAAATATCAGCAGTTGCTGGAAAAGACCGCATACTTATCGTCAAGCGGACAGGTCAGCTTTGATGACTTTAGCGGGGGGCTTAAAATGACCGCCCGTGAAGTCATGGACATTGACGAAGCCCGGGAAAAATATGCTCGCGGGCTTGCTATCTCGCTGACGGACAGGCAAATTGATGACCAGCTTTTAAACCGACTCCGTCAGTCTCTGGAACCCCACCGTTCGGGAACCATTCCAGTGCACCTCTACTATCAGAGGGCGGATGCACGCGCGCGGTTGCGTTTCGGCGCAACATGGCGCGTCTCTCCGAGCGATCGTTTACTTAACGATCTGCGTGGCCTTATCGGCTCGGAGCAGGTGGAACTGGAGTTTGACTAATACAGGAATACTATGAGTCTGAATTTCCTAGATTTTGAACAGCCGATTGCAGAGCTGGAAGCGAAAATCGATTCCCTGACTGCGGTAAGCCGTCAGGATGAGAAACTAGATATTAACATCGACGAAGAAGTGCATCGTCTGCGCGAGAAAAGCGTAGAGCTGACGCGCAAAATCTTCGCCGATCTCGGTGCATGGCAGGTTGCGCAACTGGCGCGCCACCCGCGCCGTCCTTATACCCTGGATTATGTCCGCCTGGCGTTCGACGAATTTGACGAACTGGCCGGTGACCGCGCCTACGCTGACGATAAAGCGATTGTCGGCGGTATCGCGCGTCTTGATGGTCGTCCGGTGATGATTATCGGCCACCAGAAAGGTCGCGAAACCAAAGAGAAGATCCGTCGCAACTTTGGTATGCCGGCCCCGGAAGCTACCGCAAAGCGCTGCGCCTGATGGAAATGGCCGAGCGGTTTAAAATGCCGATCATCACCTTCATCGACACCCCTGGCGCCTACCCGGGCGTCGGCGCGGAAGAGCGTGGCCAGTCGGAAGCGATTGCCCGCAACCTGCGTGAGATGTCGCGTCTGAGCGTGCCGGTTATCTGCACCGTGATCGGCGAAGGCGGCTCCGGCGGCGCGCTGGCGATTGGCGTGGGCGACAAGGTCAATATGCTGCAGTACAGCACCTATTCGGTGATTTCGCCGGAAGGCTGCGCGTCCATTCTGTGGAAAAGCGCGGATAAAGCACCGCTGGCCGCGGAAGCGATGGGTATCGTCGCACCGCGTCTGAAAGAGCTGAAGCTGATTGATTCTATCGTTCAGGAACCGTTGGGCGGCGCGCACCGCAACCCGGAAGCGATGGCAGCGAGCCTGAAAGCGCAGCTGCTGGCAGACCTGGCCGATCTCGATCTGCTCAGCGAAGAAGAGCTGCTGAACCGCCGCTATCAGCGTCTGATGAGCTACGGTTACGCCTAAGTTTTCCGCTAGCGAAAAAACACTAAGGGCCGGATTTTCCGGCCCTTTTTTTGTGTGCGATGCGCCCAGGGGATTGCTATGATGCTTGACTTAGGTGAATACCAGGAGGAAAGCGTGAATATTATCGCCATCATGGGGCCTCACGGCGTCTACCACAAAGACGAGCCGATCAAAGAACTGGAAGCGGCGCTGCAGCGCCAGGGCTTCCAGACCATCTGGCCGCAAAACAGCGCCGACCTGCTGCAGTTTATTGAGCACAACCCGCGCATCTGCGGGGTGATCTTCGACTGGGATGAATACAGCGTCGATCTGTGCAGCGATATCAATCAGCTCAATGAATATCTGCCCCTGTACGCCTTTATTAATGCCCACTCGACGATGGACGTCAGCAGTCAGGATCTGCGTATGACGCTGTGGTTCTTCGAATATGCGCTGGGACTCTCCGAAGAGATCGCCACCCGCATTGGGCAGTATACCCGCGAGTACCTGGACAATATCACCCCGCCGTTTACCCGCGCGCTGTTTAACTATGTGCAGGAGGGGAAGTATACCTTTTGTACACCGGGCCATATGGGCGGTAGCGCCTATCAGAAAAGCCCGGTGGGCTGCCTGTTCTATGATTTCTTTGGCGGAAATACGCTGAAGGCGGATGTCTCGATTTCGGTCACCGAGCTGGGCTCCCTGCTGGATCATACCGGCCCGCATCTGGAGGCGGAGGAGTATATCGCTCGCGCCTTTGGCGCCGAGCAAAGCTATATGGTGACCAACGGTACCTCAACGTCCAATAAAATTGTCGGCATGTACTCGGCGCCCGCCGGCAGCACGCTGCTGATTGACCGTAACTGTCACAAATCGCTGGCCCACCTGCTGATGATGAGCGATGTGGTTCCCCTGTGGCTGAAGCCGACCCGCAACGCGCTGGGGATCCTCGGCGGTATCCCCCGGCGCGAGTTTACCCGCGACAGTATTCAGCAGAAAGTGCGCGACACGGGCGGGGCGCAGTGGCCCGTGCATGCGGTGATCACCAACTCCACCTACGATGGCCTGCTCTACAACACCACCTGGCTTAAAGAGACGCTCGACGTCCCGTCGATCCATTTCGATTCTGCCTGGGTGCCGTATACCCATTTCCATCCGATATATCAGGGGAAAAGCGGCATGAGCGGTGAGCGGATCCCCGGTAAAGTCATCTTCGAGACGCAGTCGACGCATAAGATGCTGGCCGCGCTGTCGCAGGCCTCGTTGATCCACATTAAGGGCAACTATGATGAAGAGACCTTTAATGAAGCCTTTATGATGCATACCTCGACGTCGCCGAGCTATCCCATCGTCGCGTCGATTGAGACCGCGGCGGCGATGCTGCGCGGTAACTCCGGTAAGCGCCTGATCCAGCGCTCCATTGAGCGAGCGCTGGATTTCCGCAAAGAGGTGCAGCGACTGCGCGAGGAGTCAGACGGCTGGTTCTTTGATATCTGGCAGCCGGAAGCGGTGGATAAAGCCGAGTGCTGGCCGGTGGCGCCTGGCGAAGACTGGCACGGTTTCAAAGATGCCGATGCGGATCATATGTATCTCGATCCGGTGAAGGTCACCATTCTGACGCCGGGCATGGACGAGCAGGGGAATATGGATGAAGAGGGGATCCCGGCGGCGCTGGTGGCGAAGTTCCTCGACGAGCGGGGCGTGGTGGTAGAGAAAACGGGCCCCTACAACCTGCTGTTCCTCTTTAGCATCGGTATCGATAAAACCCGGGCGATGGGGCTGCTGCGCGGCCTGACCGAGTTTAAGCGTGCCTACGATCTCAATCTGCGGGTGAAGAATATGCTGCCGGATCTGTACGCCGAAGATCCCGACTTCTACCGCAATATGCGGATCCAGGATCTGGCGCAGGGGATCCACCGCTTGATCCGCCAGCACCAGCTGCCGCAGCTGATGCTCAGCGCCTTTGACGTCCTGCCGGAAATGAAAATGACGCCGCATCACGCCTGGCAGCGCCAGATTAAGGGTGAGGTGGAAACCATTGAACTGGAGAACCTGGTCGGCCGGATTTCGGCCAACATGATCCTCCCTTATCCGCCGGGCGTACCGCTGCTGATGCCGGGAGAGATGATCACGGAGGAGAGCCGGGCAGTGCTCGATTTCCTGCTGATGCTCTGCTCCATCGGCCGTCATTACCCGGGGTTTGAGACCGATATTCACGGGGCGAAGCGCGATGAGGACGGCGTTTATCGGGTACGAGTCTTAAAAAATGACGAAAGGCTTGCGCGTTAACGGCGCGCACGAGTAACGTGGCTGGCTTAACAGAAGGAGTTTGACCATGCTGGGTTTGAAACGGGTTCACCATATTGCCATCATTGCGACTGACTACGCCCGCAGTAAAGCGTTCTATTGCGATATTCTGGGGTTTACGCTGCAAAGTGAGTTCTATCGCGCCGAGCGCGACTCCTGGAAGGGCGATCTGGCGCTCAATGGCGAGTACGTGATTGAGCTGTTCTCGTTCCCGTTCCCGCCGCCAGTCGC
>OIEZ01000118.1_pt1 | contig 13960 bp, 14 predicted proteins | sample 1581941 | NCBI WGS metagenome assembly OIEZ01 (sample SAMN04414078, study PRJEB24778) | human gut metagenome | material: faecal | host: Homo sapiens | reverse complement strand
AGGACGGGCACGCGACATAATCTTCAAGTCCAGCACCCGGTCGAGCGCCTCTTCGTCCGTCAGTTCGGCAAAGGCAGCACCCGTGATACGGTTACGTTCCGTATCTTCCGGTTGCCATAAACCTATCTGCCGCGCAATTTCGGTTGCCGTACCCGGCGTATCTCCCGTTACTATCTTTACGCCGATACCTGCCGACTGGCATTTGGCAACGGCCGCAGGCACATCCGGACGTATAGGGTCACTAATGGCCACAACGCCGAGGAAAGACAAATCGTTTTCTGCAACCAATGCCACACAGTCGGCCGGTCCGTATCGTCTACTATCTTATAGGCAAAACCAAGCGTACGCATCGCCATGTTCTGATAGTTCAGCAACTGAGCCTCTACCGTAGAACGATATTCTACCGCATCCACCCGCTTGCCATCCAGAAGCACATCCTTACATTTGCCCAATACAATTTCGGGAGCACCCTTTACATAAAGTATTTTCTTCCCAATCAGAGGAGAGTGTACCAATGTTGCCATAAACTTCCGTTCGGTAGAGAAAGTCAACTGGTCAAGCACCTTCACGCCCTCTCTCAACTCCAGATAATTACGCTGCTGGCTATTGAGCCACAACAATAAAGCTACCTCCGTAGGATTACCCACACCTTTGGGCTTCTCTTCCGGAGTCGTTTCCTCCAGAAAAGCTGTAGAATTGGCACTGATACCTTCCATTACCAATTTACTCAAATCATCTTCTCCTATTTCCTTTCCGTCCTTCAATCCGTAGAAATTCGGTTCATACACCTGCATCAGGTTTTGTGTCAGCGTACCCGTCTTGTCCGTACAGATAACGGTAATTGCCCCCATTGTTTCGCAGGCATGCATCTTCCGCACCAGATTATTGGTAGAAAGCATGCGGCGCATATTCAGTGCCAGACTGAGTGTCACACTCATGGGCAGGCCTCGGGAACGGCAACGACAATCAAGGTTACTGCCATCATAAAGTACTGCAAAGTAGCTTTCAAAGCAGGCAGCCATTGTTCAAAAGTATGGAATGAGGCAAAATCATAAACCAGGACAACATCCTTTATAAAGAAAATAGCGAATGCAAGACCGGCTACCGAAAAGCCGATTTTCCCTATGAGGTTGGCAAGTTTTGTAAGCTGGATATTCAACGGAGTAGGCTCGGTCGTTTGCTCGGTACTCTGGCGGGCAACTTTTCCGATCTCCGTGGCGTCACCCACAAACTCTACACGCATAACTCCGTGTCCGTCGACCACTGTTGTACCGCGCATCACACGATTGGAAGCATAAGTGGCTTCTTCATCAAAATCCGCCTCTACAGTAGTTTTGGTCACAACAGGCTCACCCGTAAGATTAGATTCATTTATCTGTAAAGAAACGGCTTCCAGCAATTCACCGTCTGCGGGAATTTCCTCACCGGTTTCCAATATAACAATATCTCCTACCACCACATCCTTACGGGGAACCTCCTGTACGTGTCCGTTACGAATCACCTTTACCAAAGTTTCCTCGTTCACTGCATTCAGTAAATCAAACTTTTTATTGGCGTCGTATTCAAAAAAGAAACCAATGCCCGTAGCCAGTAAAATAGCAGCTATGATACCGATTGTTTCGGCATATTCGTTCTCCACTATGGAAATAATCAAAGAGAAGAAAGCGGCCACCAGCAATACTCTTACTACGGGGTCTTCAAACTTTTCCAGATAAAGTTTCCACAAAGACGGGCGCTTCGGAGGCGTCAACAGGTTTACACCATGCTCGGTACGGCTCTTCCGTACTTCATCGTCAGTAAGTCCGACGTGATACAAATCATCCTTTGTTGCAGTCATGCAATTCGTTAGGTTTAAATTGAATTGCAAAAATACAACAATAATTTGTATAGAGAATGTTATTAAATCTTTTTATAGGTTTTACAAATCCGGCCTTTTTCCTTTCTATGAACATCTGCCAGCCACTTCCATAGAAACTTACTTCAAGAGCCTACTAACAAAAACATCTTTTTCTGCCCGAACGGAAAACAAAAAGGGAAATCCAATTGTTCTTAAAGAAGAAATTTAAATACAAGACAATTATGGAAAAGTACATCTGCACTATTTGCGAATATGTTTATGACCCGGAATTAGGAGATCCGGAAAACGGAATAGAACCGGGAACATCCTTTGAGGACCTCCCTGCCGATTGGGTTTGCCCCCTGTGCGGAGTAGGCAAAGATGAATTTGAGAAAGCGTCCTAAGACGCTTTCTTTTCTTTTATATCGCTGCTGGCTTCTACTACATTGACAACGTAATCGCCCAACTTTTCACATTCGGCAATGATATCCATATAGTAGACTCCCATCTGGTAATCATATTCCTTGTTATTGACATCAAGGATATTCTGATTCTTCAACTGGTTGCGGTAATTGTTGATTTCATTCTCGATATTAAAACGACTTGTTCACATCAATGCCTTGATGATCCGAACGTTCCACCACCACAATCATCTGCCCGAGAGCATCATCGGTCAGCTTCATCATGAAATGGATATGCTCATATTGCTTTTCTGTAAACTCCTGATTGGTCTGACGCTTGCGATTGATGGTACGTGCCAGATTATAACAACTGTCACCGATACTTTCTATCTCTGTCACCTCGCGCAGCATGGCCCGGATTTGCAGCTTACTTTCAGAACTTAACCGGCCTTCTGACACCTGGTTCAGATAATTGGCAATCTCCAGTTCCATGCTGTCGCTGATATTTTCGTACTTTTCTATCCGACTGAACAGCTTATTGAAATCGTCATCCTTCTCGGTATGCAACAGGTCGCGTACCATACCGAACATACGATGCGTACGTTCGGCAAACAGATGAATCTCCTTGCTTGCCTGCAGAATGGAAAGCTCTGCCGTAGAAAGCATACCGCCCGTAATAAAGCGCAGACGGTATTCCTCGTCCTGTTCCTTCTGCGGAATAATGGCGCAGACCGTACGCTCTATAAACTTCACGAACCATATCAATATCAATACATTGCAGATATTAAAACAAGTATGGAAAGCCGACAGCTTAAAGGAAACGGCAACGGCCGGGTCTTTGGTTCCCATTATATTTTCCACAAACCATGATACTCCCTGCGTAAAAGGAACAAACAGGCATAACACCCATATAACGCCGAACACATTGAATACCAGATGCGCCAACGCAGCCCTCCTGGCCTGCGTATTACCGGTAAGCGCCGCAAGATTGGCAGTTATGGTTGTTCCTATATTCTCACCCAGAACAAGTGCCGCTCCCAGTTCGAAGCTAATCCAGCCATTCGCACACATGATAAGCGTAATCGCCATCGTTGCAGCAGAGGCCTGCACAATCATGGTCAGTACCGTTCCTATAAGCACAAAAAGCAGTACGGATATATATCCCATATCGGTATAATCCTGCACAAAAGCCAACATTTCCGGATTCTGGCTCAAATCGGGTGCATTGTTCTTCAAATAAGAAAGCCCCATAAACAGGAAAGAGAAACCGAAAATAAATTCACCGATGGATTTGCGATTACTTTTTTGAGAGAAGAGAAGAGGAATGCCAAAGGCTAAGAGAGGAAGGGCAAAAGCAGCTATGTCAACTTTAAAACCTAATGCTGAAATAATCCAGGCAGTAACAGTAGTACCGATATTGGCCCCCATAATAACGCCTATAGATTGTGACAGGGTCAGCAACCCGGCGTTGACAAAACTCACTACCATAACCGTAGTTGCAGAAGAGGACTGGATAAGCGCTGTTATAAGCACACCTGTCAGAACGCCGGTCACCCGGTTGGTCGTCATAGCGGTTAAAATCTTCCGCAAGCGGTCGCCAGCGAATTTTTGAAGTCCCTCACTCATAATTTTCATTCCGTAGAGGAACAATGCCAATGAGCCAAGCAGCTTTAAAAAATCATAAAAAGAATATTCCATCTTTAATTAGTTAAAGTGTTTCATTGTACCATTTGTTATAATGTCCTATATTAGCGTATTAATAATCTCAAAAAAAGACATCATGAAACATATGTTACAAATTTGTTGCAAAAATAATAATATTTATAAAGAATTCCCTATAGGGAGCTCACTTTTGGATATTTATTATCGGTTTTAATCTTAATTTCCCCTATCAAGTGGTCAGCGCCAAAGTAAATAACCGTTCCGAAGGTCTGAATTTCCGGGTATATAATAATAAAGATGTAGAATTTCTGGATGTACGAGATTCCTCCGGCATGCGTACGTATGTCCGCTCACTTTGTTTTATCCTATATAAGGCTGTCAGCGAATTGTTCCCGGAAGGAAAGCTGTTTGTAGAGCATCCCGTATCCAAAGGTTATTTCTGCAATCTCCGCATCGGACGTCCTATTGAGCTGGAAGACGTGTCGGCAATCAAGAAGCGGATGCAGGAAATCATAGCTGAGGACATCCCTTTCCGCCGTACCGAATGCCATACCACCGAAGCCGTACGGGTATTCAGCGAACGGGGAATGAACGATAAGGTAAAGCTGCTGGAAACCTCCGGCTCTATATACACCTATTATTATACATTGGGAGATACGGTAGATTACTATTATGGCAACCTGTTGCCCAGCACAGGTTTTATCAAGTTGTTCGACATCGTAAAATATTATGACGGTCTGCTGCTGCGTATCCCCAACAAAGAAAACCCGACCGTACTGGAAGAAGTGGTAAAACAGGAAAAGATGCTTGATGTATTCAAGGAACATCTGCATTGGAACTACATCATGGGACTAAGCAATGTAGGCGACTTCAATCTGGCATGCGAAGCCGGACATGCAACCGACCTCATTAATGTAGCAGAAGCCCTTCAGGAAAAAAAGATTGCTCAGATTGCCGATGAAATCTATCACCGGGGAGAAAACGGCAACCGCGTAAAGCTCGTATTGATCTCCGGCCCTTCTTCGTCCGGAAAAAACGACCTTCAGCAAACGGCTTTCGGTGCAACTGATGACCAACGGTCTGCGCCCCTACCCCATTCTCTGGACAATTACTTTGTAGACAGGGAAGACACTCCGCTGGACGAAAACGGCAATTATGACTACGAATCTCTCTACGCCCTCGACCTTGAGCTGTTCAACAATCAATTGCAAGCTTTGCTACGGGGAGAAGAAGTGGAACTTCCCCGATTCAACTTCACATTGGGCAAAAAAGAATACAAGGGAGACAAACTGCGCATTGACGAGCACACCATTCTTATCTTAGAAGGAATCCATGCCCTGAATCCGGAACTCACTCCACAGATTCCTGCCGAAAACAAATACAAAATTTATGTATCTGCACTGACCACCATCTCACTGGACGATCACAACTGGATTCCTACTACGGACAACCGCCTGTTGCGCCGCATCATCCGCGACTTCAACTATCGGGGATATTCAGCACAAGAAACCATTTCGCGCTGGCCCAGCGTACGTGCCGGTGAAGACAAATGGATATTCCCCTATCAGGAAAATGCCGATGTCATGTTCAATTCCGCTCTCTTATTTGAATTTGCCGTACTGCGTTGCCATGCAGAACCTATCCTTACCAGCGTACCACGCAACTGTCCGGAATACGCCGAAGCCTACCGGCTTATGAAGTTCATCAAATACTTCACTCCGGTACAGGACAAGGAAATTCCGCCGACATCCCTGCTCAGGGAGTTCTTAGGCGGCAGTAGTTTCAAATACTAACCCGGCACCCAAACATCTCTTTGTCCGGAACCGGCAAACAGCTTCGGTCCGGACAAAATTCCTGCCATACCAAACATTCTGTTAATTCTGACAAGGAATTACAAACATCCGCATACAACAAACAAAGAAAACTTTAACTTTGTAGGCAAACAAAACAAATCCGGTTATAATGAAAAAAAGCATTCCCATACTTCTTGCGGTTCTCCTTTGCCTGTGTACCCAAACATTTGCACAAAACCGCGCTGATGAACTGATGAAACAGGCACAGGAAAATCTGGCAAAGAAAGAATACATCAAAGCACGCTATCTCTTTTTACAGGCTTACAATGCCTTCGCCACGCAAGAAAACTATGCTCAGGCTGTAAAATGCGGTATAAATGCCAGTGCCCTCTATCACCGGGAAAATTATTATAAAGAAGCATTCGAACTGTTGCGCAATGCCGAACTGCTGGTGAGAACCGGCGAACAAAAGCTCAAAAAAGACTTTCCTGATTTACGTTTCCGCATCAACAAAGAACGTCTGCAAATGTACATCAGCCTCAAAAACCCCACCCGTGCCAAAGAACAGTTAAACAGACTGGAAGAAACAGCCAAAGCTGCCAAAAATGACTCTCTAAGCAATGACTTTCTGTATACCCAAGCCAGCTATTACTACACTTTCGGCATGAATTCGCAGGGAGATACAGCTTTCAAGAAACTGATAGGACAGTATAAGCAACAAAAGAACTACGCCAAAGTGGATGAATGCTATCAAAATCTCATAAACATTGCCCTTCGGGCAAACGATACAGAATTAATGGCGCGTACTTACGACAAATACATTACCTGGACAGATTCTGTTAAAGCACTCACTGCACAGAAGGAATTGAATGCATTGAAAAAGAAATATAATGAAAGTCTGACTATCATTCAGGAAAAAGACGACTCTCTTTCCTCCAAACAGCATATCATCACTGGTCTTTGCGTCCTGGCAACCGTTTTAGCGGCAGCATTAGTGGCAGGAGCCATCATATTACTACGCTTCATCCTACTGACACGCAAACAAAAGAAAGCAATCGGCATTGCCAACGAACACAATGAACTGAAGACCGAATTCATCCAAAACATCTCCGCCCAAATGGAGCCTACACTGGACACTCTCGACCCGAAGCTGCCCGGCGTACAGGCATTGCGTACTTTCTCCGCTCACATACAAGAACTGTCCGAACTGGAAAACAGCCTATCAGAACCGTATGAAATGCAAGAAGAGAATATTTCGGCTTTCTGTGAAAACGTTATGAACAAAATACGCGGCAAAGTACAGGAAGATGTATCCCTCATTGTCAATGCTCCCAAACTGAACATAAAGATTAATCCGGAACACCTGGAACGCATCTTACTGCATTTGCTTGAAAAACGCGGCCGAATACACCCCCGCCGGCGGAAAAATAGGGCTGGACTTCAAAAAAACGCGGCGCTCATACACATCAGTTCATCATAAGCGATACAGGCTGCGGCATCGCCGAAGAACAGCGCGAAAACATATTCAAGCCTTTCACCGAAGTAAAAGACCTGACGCAGGGCGATGGTCTGGGATTACCCATCTGCGCGCTGATTACCACCAAAATGGATGGCAGCCTTACATTGGACAGTAGCTATGCGAAAGGCACACGGTTTGTATTGGAGCTGCACGCTTAAAAAAATGAGAATTGAGAATCAAAAATGTAGAGTGAAATAAAGAGCGCCATTGTGCTACACGGTAATTTTCAACTCTCAGTTATCTTAACTATCTCAACGCTTCCACTTCTTCCGGTGTCAGCGGAATCTTTTTGCCTAAACGGCGTGCGCCGGTTTCCGTTATCAGATAGTCTTCTTCATTGCGGATACCTCCGAAGTTACGGTATTCTTCCACTTTATCATAATTAATGAAGTCTTTAAACTTCTTCTCTCCTTTCCAAAGGTCTATCAGTTCGGGGATAAAATAAATGCCCGGCTCAACGGTATGTACAAAACCCGGTTCCAGAGGAATGGCAAGACGCTGGCTCTTACGACCGAACTGCGTACTCTTAGGCTGACCGTTGTAACCGACCCAAATCTCGCCGAGGTTTTCCATATCATGCACATCCAGCCCCATCATATGCCCCAATCCATGAGGATAGAACAAGGCATGTGCGCCTTCACGTACAGCATCTTCGGCATTGCCTTTCATCAAACCGAGTTCTTTCATCCCTCTACCATTACGCGGGCGGAAAGGTCGTAAACATCCATATAAGGAATACCCGGACGGAGAGCCTTTACGGATTCCAGATGCATGGCGTTCTGAATCTCGTATACTTCACGCTGACGGGTGGTGAACTTCTTATCGGCAGGAATGGTAGACGACATATCACCCGCATAACCTGACTCTACTTCTGCACCGGCATCGATTAAGAACAAATCACCCGGCTTCACTTTATTTCCGTGATAATGATTGTGCAGAGTCTGCCCGTTGATAGTGGCAATTGTAGCGAATGATAGCTGGCAGTTATTAGATTCGGCCACCCGGTTCATTTCTGCTACGACTTCGTATTCGTACATACCCGGACGAAGTACTTTCATAGCCGTAATGTGCATATCAGCCGTCACATTACATGCCTTTTCTATCTCTTCTACTTCTTCGGCAGACTTATAACTACGTTGTGCCACAATTGCACGGATAAATGGAACAGAACCTTCCTGGCGTGCAGGCGGAATGCCCAACCACTCCATCAGTTTCAATTTATGCTCCGCCCTGTAGGGAGGCAGGTAATGCACTGTCTGTCCCTTGCGCACTGCTTTATGCAGATAGTTCATGATTTCGGCAGAAGGCATTACTTCCGTTATGCCCACACGCCCGCTTTTCTCTTTCAGGGTAGGCTGCGTTCCCATCCATACGATATGGTCAATCGTAAGTTCATCGCCAAATATAATCTCCTTGTCCTCATCAATATCGATAATCGCCGACAAACCGGCAAACGACAAACCGAAATAATACAAGAAGGTAGAATCCTGACGATAACGGAAAGTATTGTCCTCATAATGCAGTCCTTGTTCGTCATTACCCAAAAACAGCAACACTCCTGAGCCTATATTTTTCTTCAACAGGGCCCGACGCTGTATATACGTTTCTTTAGCAAACATAATGTTCATAGTTTTAGTTGTTATACCACAAAGATAAAGAGAATATTTGAAAGGATAAGGAAAATCAGGAAATACTGACTAACAGCCCAACAAGAAAAAGCAACCGAACCGCAGCTTTCTTGTTAAATATAACAGAAGAAGATTTTTCGTTCCCGAACTATTCACTATTTTTGCAAAAAGTGCGAAGATAAAACTTATCTTTGCAGCGGATAAATAATGTAAATTATGGCACAAGGCTCCCGACAAATACAAACCCAAGCGCAGCAACAGATACAGACGCTGTCACCACAACAGATTCTGGTAGTAAAGCTGTTGGAACTTCCGGCAATAGAGCTGGAAGACCGCGTACGTGCCGAACTTCTGGAAAATCCGGCACTGGAAGAGGGAAAAGATGATACATCCGGCGATGAATATTCCAATACCCCCGATGCAGACTCCAATGCAGAAGATGGTGGAGATACCGATTACGATTCTCTGAGCGACTATCTCAACGAGGATGACATACCCGACTATAAATTACAGGAAAACAACCACAGCAAGGGAGAACAAGCCGAAGAGATACCTTTCTCCGATACGACTTCCTTCTATGAAACCCTGAAAGAACAACTGGGTGAGCGCAACCTTACCGAACACCAGCGTGAACTGGCGGAATATCTCATCGGCTCATTGGACGACGACGGGCTGCTGCGCAAATCACTGGACAGTATCAGCGATGAGCTTGCCATTTATGCCGGCATCGAGGCCACTACCGGAGAACTGGAAGAAGCATTGAGAATCATTCAGGATTTCGACCCTGCCGGATTGGGAGCCCGCAACTTGCAGGAATGCCTTCTCATCCAGATACGGCGCAAGATAGAACAGCAGCATTTCACTCCCAATCCGATTCTTTATATTGAAGAAGCAATCATTTCCGAATGCTACGAAGATTTCACCCGTAAGCATTGGGACAAAATACAACAGAAACTCGGGCTGGAAGAAGATGCTTTCCAGCAAGCCATAAAAGAAATCTGCAAACTGAATCCGCGTCCGGGAGCGTCTTTGGGTGAAGCTATCGGCAAGAACCTGCAACAAATCGTACCCGATTTTATTGTGGATACCTATGACGACGGCACTATCAACCTGTCGCTCAACAACCGGAATGTTCCCGAACTGCGCATGAGCCGCGATTTCACCGAATGGTAGAGGAACACACCAAGAACAAGGCAAACCAGTCCAAGGAATCCAAAGAGGCCATGATGTTCCTGAAACAGAAAATGGATGCAGCTCAGGGATTTATCGATGCCGTCAAGCAACGGCAGAATACTCTGATGACTACCATGCAGGCCATCATCGACCTGCAACGCCCTTTCTTTCTCGACGGTGACGAGTCATTGCTTCGCCCCATGATATTGAAAGACGTTGCCGAGCGCACAGGACTCGACATCTCAACCATCTCCCGCGTCAGCAACAGCAAATATGTACAGACCAACTACGGCATCTACCCGCTGAAGTTCTTCTTTAACGATGGATATGTTACGGAAGACGGCGAAGAAATGTCAGTCCGAGAGATACGGAAAATACTCAAGGAATGCATCGACAACGAGGACAGGAAAAAGCCCTATACCGATGACGAGCTGACCGAGATATTGAAAGAGAAAGGATACCCCATTGCCCGTCGTACCGTAGCCAAATACCGCCAGCAATTAAACATTCCGGTAGCAAGGCTGAGAAAATAGAAACGGCACAAGGCAATCCAAACGGTAGAGTGATAATGCAAAAATAAAAAAATGGCAATAGAACAACATATTATAGCAGATAAAAACCTTATCAGGACAGCCAGGGTAATTTCGATGATATTTACACCATTCTCCATACCTTTCATGGCATTTCTGATTCTGTTCGTATTCTCATACCTGCGAATCATGCCCCTGCAATACAAGTTGATTGTATTGGGCGTAGTATATTGTTTTACAATCCTTATGCCCACACTGACTATTTTCCTCTTTCGCAAAATCAACGGATTCACTCCTGAGGATTTAACGGAACGGAAACGGAGATATGTACCTTTCATCCTGACCATCACTTCCTATGTGTTCTGCCTGATCATGATGCACCGGCTGAACATCCCCTGGTATATGACAGGAATTATCTTTGCCTCTCTTATCGTGATGATTATCTGTGTCATTGTCAACCTGAAATGGAAGCTCAGCGAACACATGGCGGGAGCCGGTGCCATAATAGGTGGGCTGGTTGCTTTCAGTGCCCTGTTCGGATACAATCCGGTGGGCTGGCTGTGTATATTCATTCTCGTAGCAGGCGTATTGGGCACGGCACGGATTATCCTGCAACACCATACGCTCGGTGAGGTAATGGGCGGATTTGCCGTAGGACTGATTTGTACCTTGCTGGTACTTCATCCGCTCAGCAAACTGGTATTCCGTCTATTCAGCATATTCTTATTTTAAATATCAAATATTAACTCTTAAAACTAACGATTATGAATTTTCCTAATGATGTAAAGTACACGAAAGAACATGAATGGATTCGTCTCGAAAGAGATGTAGCTTATGTAGGAATTACCGATTACGCCCAAGAACAATTGGGAGATATCGTATTTGTCGACATCCAAACTGTAGGCGAAACATTGGCAGCCGATGAAGTATTCGGCACCATCGAAGTAGTAAAACCATTTCCGACCTTTTCCTGCCCGTTGCCGGAGAAGTGCTGGAACAAAACGAAGCATTGGAAGAGCAGCCCGAACTGGTTAACAAAGACCCGTATGGCGAAGGCTGGCTCATCAAATCAAACCCGCTGCCGATGCAGATTTCGGCAGACTGCTGGATGCAGAAGCATACAAAGCACTGATTAATAATTAGCGTTTAGTGATTAGTGTTTAGTGATTAGGGTAATGATTAGCAGTAATAATTTGTTTTAAAATCTTTTCTCATCAATCCCCTAATCACTAAACACTAATCACTAAACGCTAATCACTAACCACTAATTTAAATAATATGTCTCCAATTGTTAGTATCATCATGGGCAGTACTTCCGACCTTCCTGTCATGGAAAAGGCCGCACAGTTGCTCAACGATTTGCATGTACCGTTCGAAATGAACGCCCTCTCCGCCCACCGTACTCCGGAAGCAGTAGAAGAATTTGCCAAAGGGGCACGTAAACGCGGAATTAAAGTTATTATCGCGGCAGCCGGCATGGCAGCAGCCCTGCCCGGTGTTATTGCAGCCAATACCACACTGCCTGTAATCGGCGTGCCCATAAAAGGCTCCGTACTCGATGGAGTAGATGCGCTTTATTCCATCATTCAGATGCCTCCGGGCATCCCTGTGGCCACCGTAGCCATCAACGGAGCAATGAACGCAGCTATTCTTGCCGTGCAAATGCTCGCATTGAGCGACAAGGAACTGGCAGAAGCCTTTACTGCTTATAAAGAAGGTCTGAAAAAGAAAATCGTGAAAGCAAACGAAGACCTGAAAGAAGTTAAATACGAGTATAAAACAAACTGAAAGAAGTGATTGATAATCACTGACCATTAATCACTAATAACGTGGATATATTCAATTATTCCCGACGGGAAACATCAGAAGTGAATATCGGAGCCACCCCTATGGGCGGCTCCAATCCTATCCGCATACAAAGTATGACCAACACTTCCACGCAAGATACCGATGCGTGTGTAGCACAGGCCAAACGTATTGTGGATGCCGGTGGAGAATACGTACGTCTTACCACTCAAGGTGTCAAAGAAGCAGAAAACCTGATGAATATCAACGCAGCCTTACGTCAGGACGGCTACATAACACCATTGGTAGCCGACGTACATTTCAACCCGAAAGTAGCAGATGTGGCAGCGCAGTATGCGGAAAAAGTCCGTATCAACCCGGGCAACTACGTAGACTCCGCACGTACTTTCAAGCATCTGGAGTATACCGATGAAGAATATGCACAGGAACTCCGGAAGATACGCGACCGTTTCGTCCCGTTTCTGAATATCTGCAAGGCCAATCATACGGCTATCCGTATCGGTGTGAACCACGGCTCGTTATCCGACCGTATCATGTCGCGCTACGGAGACACTCCCGAAGGCATGGTAGAATCGTGCATGGAGTTTCTGAGGATCTGCGTTGCGGAGCAATTCATGGACGTAGTCATTTCCATCAAAGCATCCAATACGGTAATCATGGTGAAAACCGTACGTTTGCTTGCCCACATCATGGAGAAAGAAGGGATGCACTTCCCCTTGCACCTCGGTGTGACGGAAGCCGGGGACGGTGAGGACGGACGTATCAAATCGGCCTTAGGCATAGGTGCTTTGCTGGCAGACGGGTTGGGTGATACCATCCGCGTATCTTAAGCGAAGCTCCCGAAGCAGAAATTCCTGTTGCCCGAAAATTGGCGGACTATATTGTACAACGCCGTAACCACCCTTACATACCGGGTGCTGTAGCTCCCGAATTCCAATACTTGTCCCCTGAACGCAGACGCCACGACAGCCGTGCGCAATATAGGCGGAGAAAACCTTCCCGTTGTCGTTGCCGCACGCTTGGACGGCAATATGGATTTCAATCCGCAGTTTATGCCCGACTATGTATACGTGGGCCGTCAACTGCCCGAATCTCCCATCGAAGGCATACAATACATTATCGATGCCGACCTTTGGGAAGGACAAGCCAACACATGGCCTGCATTTAAAGGCGAACAGCTGCCGTTTATCAGCGGATGCAGCGCATCACTGAAATTTCTGTTTATCACCTATATGGGATTGAACGACGAAGTGATTGCCGGACTGAAATACCACCCGGAGGTGGTACTTGTCGCACAAAGCAACCATCCCAACAGACTGGGTGAATACCGCGCTTTGGCGCACCAACTGATGAATGAAGGATTAAAGAATCCACTTGTCTTCTTCCAGCATTACGCTGAGATTGAAACTGAAAATCTGCAAATCAAATCGGCTGCTGATATGGGAGCACTCATCATCGACGGGCTCTGCGACGGAATTTTCCTTTTCAACCAAACCGGCAAGGAAGGCGGTAAGGCGATAGACGACAAGGTTGTAGACACCACAGCTTTCGGTATCCTGCAGGCAGGGCGCATCCGTACCAGCAAAACCGAATATATATCCTGTCCGGGAT
>OIEZ01000115.1_pt1 | contig 14008 bp, 10 predicted proteins | sample 1581941 | NCBI WGS metagenome assembly OIEZ01 (sample SAMN04414078, study PRJEB24778) | human gut metagenome | material: faecal | host: Homo sapiens | reverse complement strand
TGATGACTCCCCAGCCCTATAACCGTCTGTATCAGTTGACCGGTTCGAAAGGATTTGCCAATAAGTATCCCGTAGAGGGGTATGCGCTCGATGCCGACCAACTGACTGCTTCGGGGGTACAGCCTAAGGTAGATGACTTGAACTCGCACGGTTTCTTGCCGGAAGCGGAAATGGAAGCGCTTGTAGCCAAATACCAGCATCCTATTTTGAAGAAATACGGTGAGATGGCAAAAGAAGTGGGCGGTCACGGCGGTATGGACTTTATCATGGATAGCCGTCTGGTTTATTGCCTGCAGCACGGTTTGCCTTTGGATATGGATGTATACGATTTGGCGGAGTGGTGCTGCCTGGCGGAGTTGGGAGAACTTTCCATGGACAATAATTGCGCTCCGGTGGCATTCCCCGACTTTTACCCGTGGCGAGTGGAACGTGGTGAAAGGGTATAAGCATGCTTATGCCGCTCCCGAAGAAGAAGCCGCCGCTATGGAAAAGGCAAAGGCGTTTACTGCCAAGCTGAAAGAGCAAGGGGCTAAAGAATGGGCGCAGGCTGAAAAAAAATGATACTTTTCACTTTTGGAAAATACTTTTTGAACAAAATTCAAACGGATTCTTAACATCATCTGTAATAAGCTTATATGGAATAAGGGACAGGAGACTTGAGTATCAGTCTCCGAAACCCTTATTCCATATATTATTTAACTGCTATGAAAACAAAATCTTTTCTCTTATGCCTGCTGTTGGCTATCTCTGCCAATGCACAAATCGTCTATCACGACGCTTCCGCTTTTCCTCTTTTAGGAAAAGCCACCGAGACAACCCTTACACGCTACGAACGTTTACCGGACTCTTTACGGAATATCTCCCGTAAGCCTCTATGGGAGTTGGGACGTAACAGTGCCGGGCTTGCCGTACGTTTCCGTTCCAATTCCACCCGGATTGCCGCCAAATGGGAGGTACTGCTCAACAGGAATATGAATCACATGACCCCTACCGGCATTAAAGGGCTTGATTTGTATTGTCTGCAAGACGGGAAGTGGCTGTTTGCCGGAAGCGGTCGTCCGCAAGGAAAGGTGAATGAGGCAACCATCGTGAAGGATATGCTGCCCGAAGAGCGTGAATATCTTTTATTCCTTTCTTTATACGACGGGGTGACTTCTCTTTCCATCGGCATCGACTCGCTGTCTCAAATCAGCGGGCCGGCAACGGAACTGCCGGTACGTAAGAAGCCGGTTGTCTTTTACGGAACAAGCATTCTGCAGGGAGGCTGCGCTTCCCGTCCGGGTATGGCGCATACCAATATCCTGGAGCGTTGGCTCAATCGGGAATGTATCAATCTGGGATTTAGCGGCAATGCTTTATTGGATTTGGAGATTGCCCATGTGATGGCGGGTGTGGATGCTTCCGTATTTGTACTTGATTTTGTTCCGAATGCCAGTGTGGAGCAGATAAAGGAACGTGCCGGTGCGTTCTATTCCATTATCCGTAGCAAGCATCCTGATACGCCTGTACTTTTGTGGAGGATCCTATATTTACCCATTCCCGTTTAACAGGACCGTAGTCCAGAGAATGTGAAGAATAAGAACGAGACTTTGCAGGCTGTGTTCCAGTCTCTGAAGAAGCGGGAGAGAAGAACATCTACCTGCTCTCTTCCGAAGATATTATCGGCCATGATGGAGAGGCTACCGTAGACGGTGTTCATTTTACGGATTTAGGTTTTATGCGTTATGCGGAAGTGTTGTATCCGGTTTTGAAGAAGCATATGAAGGAGTAGTGCAAACGCACTTGTGGGGAATCCTCACAGACTCCCCACAAATAATTGTTAGAGTGAAAATTTATGAAAAAAAACTGAAAAATCTGCTTTACTCGCCCTTGTCCACTTTTGCTTCCGCAATTATGTTTTCCGGTACTTTCTCGCAACGTATGTATTTGTTTACATCGTTCTCGTTGTCTTTTGCCGTCCATATCATCGAACCGCTTTCCAGTAGGTCGGTTACGATGTATTTGTTGTTCCATTCACCGTTGCCGAAATCATACTCTCCGCTGATGACGGCGCCCAGATAAGGGTCGTTTTTGATACTGAAACTTCCGGTGATGTAGCGGGCGTACATGCTGTCGAACTTCTGGTACATTTCAAAAGTCTGTTCCTTGCGGTTGAAGGTTATATAGCAGTATGTACCTTCCGCCAGCGGAGTTCCGTTCCATTCGGAAGTTCCCACGTACCGTTCAGGTTGGCGGGAGGTCACTTCCAGGTCGGTATTATCGGCTCATCGTCATCGCAGGATATAAGGCAGCACAGAAAGACTGCTAAAGCCGTTTAGTTTGAAAATATTCTTCATATCGGGTTTCTTGTTTTTTTATCGTTACTTGGTATAGTTTACTTTTATATTCAGGCTCCGGTCCGACGGTCGGGCATCTATTCCTTCGATGATAATCGGGAATGTGAATGTCTTTTCCTTTCCGGCGGGAATCAGTGAGGCGTCTACCGTTACCACGATGTCGGCTTCACTGCCCGGTTGTATTACTTCCGGCTCTGTCCGGAAAGTTGCGAACTTCGGGATGACGAGTGCCGACAGGCGCAGCGGCTTGTCTCCGCTGTTTCCGCATAGAATCCGTTCGGAAGGTCGCTTTCCGGGCATCACTTCCTGAAATTCCATCCGGTTCTGTTTCAGTCTCAGTCTGCCCATTGCATACGGGTAGCGTGCCCATTCATCCGCTCCGGGAAGAACATTCCCGGTCAGGGTCAGGCGTGCCACGGGATGCTTTTCCGAGCAGGACAGATAGACGAATGCATCCGTATCTATCGTTCCGGGATGATTTTCGGATGATAAGTCAGTACAATCGTAGCGGTTTCTCCCGGCAGTATCTCTCCGGCAGGCAGTTCCGCTACCGTACATCCGCAGGTGGTCCGTACCTTGGTGACGGTAACGGCTTCCTTACTTATGTTCCTGCCCGTAAAGCGGCAGGCCTGCGGAGCATCATCCTCGGTCAGCGTTCCGATGTCCAGCGTGCTTTTGTCGAAACGCAGTATGGATTCCGCCTGCTGCATCAGTGGCGGGTTTATCAGCGAGTCGGCTTTTTGCTGCCAAGGGACACGGGCAAATATCAATAACACTATCCAAGTAATTAGTTTCATTAATCAATTACATTAAATTACATCCAGCCGTTGCCACCGGCATTTTGGCGTACGGTGACGGTGATTGTCTGTGCGCTTCCATCGCTTACCTTCACTGTGATGTGTGTGGCGCCGGTTTTTACGCCGGTTACTTCCATTAGGTTGTTGCTGACGGTAACCGTTGCCACGGCGGCATCGTCCGATGTACAGGTATAGGTCAGCTTTTCACCGTTTACAAAGTAGTAGGCAAGGTTTACGGTCGATGTGCCTCCTTCGGCAACGTACACATTCGGCACTTTCATATCCGAACCGCTTCCTTCGATATTGTTCAGCAATATTCCTGCATCTACCATTCCCGTACCCATTTTGCCGATGTATTTCGATAAATCCATGACGGCAGGAGTGGCGGCGGGCGAGTTGTGGTTACGGTAATATGTTTTCTTTTTACCGTTGCTGTACCAATTATCAACCGGTTTTACAGACTCTTTCAACAATGCCACGAATTCACTTGCCTTGAAATGACGGCGCTGTTTCACGGCATACGACAAACCCAATGCAGCCACACCCGATACATGCGGCATGCCATTGAAGTACCGTCCATATAACCATAGGCCGGACTTCCGTTCCGAATCATGGTAGAAAGAATGGAGCCGGAAACCTCATTGTTTTCCCAAAACTCATCATCTTCCTGTCCTATGGCATTATAATACTCCGTATCGCCTCCCGGGGCACATACATCTACTTCCGTACCGAAGTTGGTATAAGAAGAAGGCGTAAAGTCTGCGGCAACCGCACTTACGGTGACGCATTTGGAGTAAGCTCCCGGAAAACCGGAGGCTCCCGCATATTCGTTGCCCGATGCAAACACGGCGATGCCGCCGTCTATCACTCCGTTCGGAGAGCCTGCATTGTTGATGAAGTAGTCCAGAATTTCTTTTTCCAGCGGATAAGTATCGGCCCATTCTTTTTCTGTGGCGGGTCCGGGAGTGTATCCTTCCACCTCATTCGCTTCGGCAGAGTTGTAACCCCAGCTGCATTGCAGGATAACAGCTCCGTTGTCGGCAGCATACTTAATGGCTTTGGCTTCTCCGTTCAGGCTTACACTGTTGTTGCCGGAAAAGACCTGGCAAATCATAATCTTTACACCCGAGTTCTTCGTTCCGTCTCCTCCGGCTATGCCGCAGACTCCTTCTCCGTTGTTCATGGCGGCAATCGTACCGGAAACATGTGTTCCATGCCCTATATCCTCCACGTCTGTCCACGAAATGTTCGCAGTATTGGTTACGAAGTTATAGCCGTATTTATCGTCCTTATATCCGTTGCCGTCGGCATCTGTCCCGGCACGGAGCTCTTCGCCCTCGTTCACCCATATATTGTCTGCCAGGTCGGGATGCGTGTACATCACGCCGTCGTCCAGTACGGCAACGATAACGGACGGATCGCCTGTGCATTTCTGCCATGCCTCATAGCAACCGGTATCGCATCCGGCAGACGACCCGGCGATGATTCGCCTGCGTTGTTCTGCTTGTCGAAAGCGTTTTGACCGGAGTTGATGTAATGCCATTGATAGGGAAGTCCGGGGTCCGAAAATCTTCCAGCCGGTACTCCGCTACGGGTGGCAGCCCGCTGTTGCAGGGCGGACTGGCTGATATAGCTGCGGCGGTTTTTAACATCATAGGCACGCTTGATACGCTGGTTTCCCTGAACTTTTGAGATTTCTCCCAGTGCGGAAAGGCGTTTTGCCGCTTCCTGCAAGTCGGTATCTTCATCGAATTTTACCTGATACCACAGATGCAGGCCGGCTATGCGGGTACGTTCTTCGTTCTTGCTGTCTATCGGGAAAATACGTTCGAAATGGTATCCGCCTAAAATCTCCAGCACTTCATCGGTCGAGGGGATGCCTGAGCGGGTCATCGCTCCGCCGCTTCCTGTTGCACGGGTCATTGTCCGGTCGAGGATATCGGTCATTTCGGGTTTGAACTTGATTAACAGTTCACCCGAGTTGACATCGGCGGGAAGCCGGACTTCCGTCCCCCCGTTCGGGGTGGACGGCTGTTCGATAATATCCTGCTCCGTACAAGCAGTCAGCGCCAGGATGATGAGTGCGTTGTATAAGAATTTTTTCTTCATTGTTTTTTTTAATTATCTGGTTAATAAGTACCTGTCCGGAGCTTAGTTGGATGTTGACACATAACGCTGGTAGTACCACGGGTAGGCTACTCCGTTTACTGTGGCATCAACAGATTTTTCTTTGCCGTAGTAATATTCGAAGTTGAATTTTATAGCATCGATATTGTTGAATCCCACTTTGGCTCCTGCAGAGTTCTTACCGTTCTCCTGCTGGTTGAAAAGCAGTATTTCCGGCCCCCATTCTGCAAAGTATGGGTGGAATAGAATCCATTTGGGCAACGGACCGGTCAGGAAGTTCAGGTTGATGGAGAAGGAACGTGCTTTCGGCAGTACGCGCGGAACGTCCTTTCCGGTTACCGACAGGTTGTTGCCACCGGTTTCGGTAAATACAACGGTATTGTCACCGGTTTTCAGCCAGATACAGGTGTCGCCTACCAGTTTGTCCTTATAGTCGTCCTTATTATTGGAAAAGTCATCGTCCTGATAGCGGGTCGGTTTACCGGCTTTTTTGAGTGCGGTATCCACCTCATCGTCCGTAGGAGCTGTCCTTCTATAAAATTGTAGGAGAGCCGCAGGCTTCTCAATTTGTCCCAGGTAAGCAGTTTCAGGAATGCTTCTTTCTCTGCTCCTGAAGTGATGTCGATATGCAGTCCGAGGGGTCTTCCGTTATAAGAAGAACCTTGGCTCAGGTCGGAATAAGAGTCGCTCCGGCGGCATCCGGTCAGGTTGAAGGCATAAAGTTCCGGGAAGTTTTCTTCGTTTACTACTTCGGTAATGGCAGCCAGCGACGGGAAATTATTGCCCGACAGGTCCAGCTTCTCCAGTCCCCGATAACTTTTGTCTACCTTGCCTCCCAACTTAATGAAGTTGTCGGGCAGTTTCTCCATACCATAGGCGAATACAGTCAGCGATTTCAGGTATTTCAGTTCACAGATTTCCTCGCCCAGCGAAACGATACGTGTCTGGTTGTTGGAATTTACTTTGGATTTCGAAGGATTCCAGGTACTTGAGATAACGTACTTCTTTAGGCAATATTTCGCCTTCCTGCAGGTTGAACAGGGAGAATTTAACGGAACGTACACGTCCCACCGCTCCTTCGGGTATATCCTTGTCGGTAGCTTCCCATAAGGTTACATAATCCCAGTTCTGCATGTTCTCGCTCGTATCGAACGATATCATACTCTGAATTTTCTCGTTAATGGTGATAATGGCCAACGAGTCGCCCGAACGGTTATCCTCGATTTTGGGCGCTGCCTTTTGGGTTACTGTCAGGATGAACGCTTCGATAGGGTTGCCGTTGTCGTCCACCAGCTGGTCTTCTCCCGGGTTTTGCGGAACAAAACGTATTTTGGCTATCCGGGTGTAGGGAGTTGTATTCATTTCCCAGCGGAATTTGGCTTTGACGGTACGCGGACGTGCTTTCCGGTCGAGGTTCAGTTTCAGTTCCGTGTCTTTGGGGGTTGTAATCCAGCCGGTCTTGTCTGCCTCGAATTCCACTTTGTCCTCATCGGTCATTGTTTCCGCTTCGGCAAAGGAGTACTCAATGTTCTCCTTGTCTATCAGGAAGTTGACATTGCTCGATATGACTGCCTCGAAAAGGCGCTTGTCGTAAGCTGCCGAACTTTCTATTTTCACATCCGGTTCTTTGACTATGATTTGCTTGCCGAAGCCGAATTGGGTAACGGTAATCAGCTTGGCTTCCTGTCCTTCCAAGGCGAAACGGATTTGTGAAGTGCGTGCCGTGTTCTCTAAGGTAGAGTCGATGGCAAGCTGGCATTCCGCCGAACTGGAACCGTTGGCCGGTGATACGAAAATCCATGGTTTGGATGCTCCGGCAACCCAGTTGCTGTAAGAGGTAACGGCAATCTGCTCGGTTCCACCTTCCGGACCGATTGTTATTTCTTCCTTATCCACTGCAATGCCACCGGGGATACTTGTGCTATCATCGTCTTTACATGCACCTGCCAGTCCCATGAAAAGAATCACTCCCGGTATTATTTTATATACATATTTCATTGATAGAATCTTTATTGGGTTTATCGTTTAATGTCTAATGCATCACAGCCGCGTATATCCTGAGTCTTGTCATATATCAGTTTATACCTGCCTGCCCTGATTTGCGAGCATACGCTTGTTACATCGATGCTGATGTTCGGATTGTCTTTGATATCCAGGATATACAGTTGCGAGGTTAATGTCTCATTGACTTTACGGATGTCGTTTGCACCTATCTGTAACTGAATCAGGCTCGGACAGGTCGTAATTCTGGTCGGCCATTCGCGCAGGATGCGGTTGCCGTTGGCATCGCGCTGGTGACGGATGCCGATGGCTTGCAACTGGCTGCTGTTCAGCGGGGCTGTCGGAAATTTCGAGAAGCAGTTGTAGCTGATATCCATATTTTTCAGGTAAGGCAATGTGGTTGCCCTGAAATCGTCCGAGAGCTTTGTCAGCTTGTTGAAGCGCAGGTCGATAACGGTCAGCAGATGCGTGTTCTTATAGTTGCCTTCAGAAGATTTCAGAGAGTTCTCCGGTATCTCTGTCATCAGGTTGTTGCTCAGGTCGATGGTAGAGATAGGCGACCCTTTGGCAAACAATTCCGTAGGGAAGTTCTTTATCAGGTTGTTCGATAGACTTATCGTAGCGGCATTAATCCCCTTGAAGTCATCCAAAGTACAATTGATGTTTTTCCCGTCATTCTTTCCTATCCGGTTGTATGAGAAGTCCACAGAACCCATTGTGTAGATAGATTCCGCATCGAAAATATTGGGGATGTATTCTATCAGGTTGTGTGCAAAACTCAAATCCTCCACCTGGTCGGTGAACCCGCAGAAGTTTTCCGGGATTTCGGTAATCCGGTTGTTGTTCAAAGTCAGGGTGGTGAGTTCTACCTCCTTGCCGAAGGCTTCCAGTTTCCCTGTCAGGTTGTTATTGATACAGTCGAGCAATCCCAGTTTCCTCATCTTGTTCAGCGATGCGTGCGGTGGGAATTTCGTCAGGTTGTTGTTGCTGAGGTAGAGAATCTGGAGCTTGGCGCCTACGGGAGCGTCTGCCAACTTCTGCCAGTCGGCGGTCAGTTGGTTACCCGTTCCGTCTTTTGCTCCGTTCAGCCCGTCGATACCTTTGTTATTGGCAATGTTCAGCAACTGAATTTCGGGCAGCTCGAACAGGAAGTCGGGCAGCCTCGTGAGGTTCGGACAGTTGTAAAGCTCCATGTCCGTCAGTTCCGTAAGATTTCTCCAGAGCCATGAACCGCTTTCTGCTTCGTACGACCGGGCATATTCGGAATTGGCATTTTCCCACTCCTTGCAAATATCCTCTGCCTTGATAGGCGAATTGGCTATGTAGAACTGTTGCAGGTTCTTCAACCGCATGACGGCTTTTGAAATGAAAGTAATTTTATTGGTCGTTTGCCCTATCTGTACGTCTTTCATATCAATGCGGCTGCTCTTCTTTATATCGGGCAGTTGCGGGTCGCGGTTGATGCCGTCCTGCAGGAGTTCCGACAGGTTCTCTCTGGGGTCATAGTCAAGGAACAGTTCCTTGTAGTGCATACGCATCTTCTGTTTTGCGCGTCGCTCATATCCGGAGTTATTCCACCGGTACCGAACAGTCTGCCGCCCAGCTTTTCGTTGTGCGAACCGAGAGACAGTACCCTTAGTTCCGTCAACTGGCCGATGGCGTCCGGTACTCTGCCTTTGGCTCCGAACCCTTCGAGCGAGAGGCTGATGACGCGTCCTTTGTTATCCAGCGACACACCCGGCTGGTTGCCCCACATATCTATTTCTTTGTTGAAATTCCAGGTTGTCCCGGCGGGATTTGTTTCGCCGTTATAACTCCAGTTTTTTCCGTCGAGCGCTTCCCAGATGGCTTTCAGTGCAATGTAATCTTTGATGTAAGCTGCTGTCGGCGACAACTGGATGGGAACGATAGCATCGTCCGTCTGCTTGTTGTCCTCGATGCTGAACATCTCTCCTGCAAGCTGGCTTCTGGAATCGAGGGTGGTAACTGCAATGCCGCTCTTTTTATAGATAGTATAAGAGGTCACCTGGTAAGTTCCGGCAGGCAGCCATACGACAGAATCGCATTTGGCGGTTCCTATATCTTTATATTTGTCCTTGTGTTGGTTGCTGTCATCGGTGTAGTCCGGATTCGGGTGTTCCTCGTATTCTTCCTTATAAGAAACCTTCAGATTTTTGATGGTGACGGGTACGCGTGTAAATGTATTGGTCACCGTTACATCGATAATCTTTATGTCGCTGAACAGGTAATCGATGTCCGGGTCTCCGGCGGCACGTGTGGTAAGTCCGTCCTTTACCAGCTTGAAAGTTACCGTTCCGCGTGTCTGCGAGTCTGTAACGAGGTCCTTGGTGGTCAGCCCGCGTGAAACGACTTCGAAGGTCTCGTCCTCGCCGGTTGATATGCCGGTAATGACTTCATCCAGCTTGTCGAACAGCTTATAGCCTATGATTTTGTAACTTCCTGTCAGCAGTTTCAGCTTTTCACTTCGCATGCCGTATTCGGCATTGTTTTCGTTATAGGCGTTCAGAACGAGCGTCTGGGTGATGCTCATGCCGTTGTGCTGCATTTCGATTTCCACCTTTTGGGCATCAATCAGCTTGTCCAGCCCGGAGGCGCGGGTAGACACCGCATCCGTCCGGGTTTTCTCTTCTTGTGTATAGGACGATGACTTGTAGAGCTTGAACTGTACGTAGCCGTATTGCTTGCCTTCCAGTTCATCCTTGTCGTCGGAGCATCCGCCTGCCACCATGCCGCATAGCATGGTGACAAGTACTGCAAGAAACAGTTTTCCTTTTATAATTTTCTGTGAATTCATTTATTTTTTCTTTTCTGTAGTTTGAGTTACAGTGATTGCCTGTACGTATTCCGTTAGAAGTTTGTTTACTCTTGCGTATCGTCGTACACTTCTACGATACAGAGCGCAAGGGTTGTACCTTCTTCGCCTTTAACCACCAGTTGGTAGCCGTTGTCGTACGTTTCGTAGCAGGTATTGTCAAAGGAGATACCTATTCCGTTGATACGTACTAATTTGAGCGCATCCTGAGACCAGGCCTGTCCTGCCATTTTCTCGGACGAAATATTCTCATAAGAGGTTTTCTCCGTTATTTCCTGGTTGGTGGCGGCATCAACGGCTTCGAATATCAGTTTGCCCGGACCGTATCCCGGTTCTCCCATTTCATCGAACTTTTTGAGCAGGCTTTTGGGAACTGAGGCTTTCCATACATTGTTGTCGGTTACATTATATGAACTGACATCGGTCGAATTCTTTAAGTCTTCGAATCTGACGAAAGCACCTTCAAAGAAATCCTTTATGTTTCTGAAGCCGGTCTGGTCGTAATCGTACGCATACATAAACAGTGCCTGGAATTTGATTCTTTCACCCTGTTCCTGCCAGGCTTCCTGTGTTATACTGGTCATGATGTTGTTTGCATAGCTTACCTTGATGTCTCCCGAGTTTTCGTCGATGAGGTGGCCTGCCCAGTTGCTTTTTATTTCATCATAAACGGCTTTGGGGAATACCATGACGGTGGCAGTTCTTTCTTCGGTATTACTGTTGGGGTCGACAGTAACCGTTACCTTGTCCTTATTGTCGCCTGTTCCTGTAACGGCGTGCAGCCAGCTTACCGTACTGCCGAAATCATAGGCAAACTCTACCTCCCCGTCTTCATTGATGCTTTTCGTAGCAGCGAATATTACAGGTTGGAATTCATCATTGTACGCTGTAATGGTCGATTGCATATTCTCTACGATTCCGTTGTCGTCTGATAATTCCTCGCCGGATACGCTCGCTACTGCATTGAGATAGGTGGGGCTGATGGCGATGGCATCCCGTTGCAATCCTTCGTACACGACGGGTATCTCCACCTTGCGCACCTTGTCCGTTTGGGCTGTGGCGGCATCTTCTGTAACGAAAGTCAGGGTATAAGTACCTGCGGCAATCGGATACTTGGGGTTCAGTCCGCTTGTGTTCTCGGTATTGAAGGTGAACTGGTAGGTTCCCGCCTTTTCATCGATGGTATAGCTCAGCCATTCCGGATTGGTGAAGCCTATCTTTACACCGCTTTCCGCCTCTGCCTTGATAACGGTATAAACGGGCGAGGAGGCTGTGTTGCCCTTGATTGTCAGCGGATGGGTCTTGTCGTATACATTACCGGCTTCGTCGCTGACGATGAGGTCGGCATACTCTTTTCTGGCACGTGTCACCTTATAGATGATTTGCGATTCGTTGCCAATCTTCAGGGTGATTTCAGCCACGGCGTCTTCGTTGTGGCTCTGTCCGTCGGCTGATGTTGCGATGGTCACGGTCTGCTTTCCTGCCTTTCCATAGATGAGGCTTTCCAGGAATTCGCCGTTCTGAAACTTGCACCATCCGGCACTGCTGGACAGCTCCCAGTCGGCGGTTGTCTCAAAAGATATTTCGGCTGTTTCACCGGCGGCACAGTTTATGTTTTTCAGTTCGGGGAATACAATGGGCTTGTTTCCTTCGCCGTCGTCATCCGAGCATGCGGTGAATGTTGCGATAATCATCATGGCCAATGCCATGATACGGCTCATACTTTTCAGTTCTGTTATTTTCATAATTGTATGATGGTTATGGGGTTAATATCCTTGTTCTTTCAGTTTCTCGGCTTCCGCTTCGCTAATCCACTCGATAATGTTGGCGGGGGTATCCACCACGCCCACCAGCGAACCGTCCTTGTTATCTACACGGATGCTGACGTAGTGGAAGATAAACTTCTCGCAGGTGTTGAAGTAGGCGGGGGCGTTGAGGGTTGTGTCATGACCAGCTTGCCGTTGCCGTGTATGGTATTGAACAGTTCGGCGGTGTTGCCGCAGACATGCTCTTCCATTTCGATGCTTGGGTCAAGTATATCCTCGTTGTTGAATTTCAGCTTGGTGTCGTATCCGTCGAAGTACAGTCCGTGCAGCACAATCGTGTTCTCTTCTCCTTCCACGATTTCGGAAGTAATCAGGCGCAGGGTCGTATTCTCCATATAGGTGTTGAAAAATGTCGAGGTAACCTTGCAGTATCCGGTAAAGGCATGGATGTCGAACGGGCATGCCTTCTGCATCACCACTTTGGTTTCCGTGCCGTATTTGTGCCATTGCTCCACATCGGGGATAATCAGCCGCAGGGCGAATCCGAGCGAATCGTTGATTCCGATGTTCTCATATACACCTTCTATTTCGACATTGGCGGCCACCTTCACCCGCTTTGATGGTTACGGTGTTGGAAAGAAGTCTGTAGTGTTTTCCTTCCACGGCATTGCTTTCCTTGTCCACCACTTCTACGGCGAACGTGCGGTCATAGTCGGCCCGCCGGGTAGCGGATACGGGGACTTCTAACTTCTCGTTGCTCTCCTGTACGGCATAGTGGTAAAGCGTGTCAGAGAACATCAGGTAGTTGCGTCCGTTGTACAGCACCTTGTCCTGGTCGCATCCGGCAAGTCCTGTCAGAGCCACCAGGATGGCGAGGGCTACCATACATCCGGTTAATAGTTTCTTCATTATCATAAATCTTTGGGCTTATTTGTTACTTTCATTAGGTTCTATTTCCGAGCCGGGCGCGTCCAGTTCGTGCTGGGGTATGGGCCATACGAACAGCGGGTCGTCTTTTTCCACTTTCAGGCTGCTGCCGTTGGACAGCGACTGGTCTTGGGACTTACGTTCAAATCCTTTGTGCCAGCGTTTCAGGTCGTGCAGGCGGAAGCCTTCCATGTAGAGTTCCTTTACGCGTTCCTGTTCGATGACATCCATTGCATTTTCCTTGTTCATGGCGGTGGAACCTCCGTACGAGGCATAGCGTGCCGTACGGAGCACGGATATGTCGCTTCCCGCCTTGCCGTAGTCGGGATGTTCCTGCTGTACATACGCCTCTGCACGGATAAGGTACTGTTCCGACAGGCGGAGCACTTTCGGCATGCTGACGTGGAGGATGTTGTAATTGACGAACGATTCGTTGCCGAAATATTTAATCAGCAGCGGCCAGGTAAGTCCGTGGCTGTATCCGGTGGTGAAGCTCTGGAAGTAAGTGGAGACACGCAGGTCGTTCAGGTCGTACAGGTTGATGACCCATTCTGCCGGTACATAGTCGGGACGTACGCTGCTGTAGTCGTAGTTGGCGAATACCTGTCCCAGCGCGCCGCCGTAGGAATTGATGGTAAAGCCCACTTTCCAGATGGCTTCGGTGGAGAAGTCGTTGGTCCACATGTATTTGTAGTAGCTTGCGCTCGAAGTGGCTGCCTGTGTGCAGCTCGACAGGTAGTAGTAACCGCTGTCTATGACTTTGGTGGCATACTTGATGGCCTCGTCCCACCGCTTCATATAGAGAAGTACGCGGGCGCGGAGGGCATGCACCGTATATTCGTTGAAGTAGATGCTGTCGTACAGTGTTCCCTGCGTATCGGTATTGAAGTCTTCCTCAAGTTCCAGCAGCTCTGCCGCACGGTCGAGGTCGTCGAGGATAAATTGGTAGGAGTCTTTCAGCGAAGCGCGCCTCATGGTTTCATCGCCCAGATAGTGTTGGCTCAGGATAACTCCCAACTGGCCGGCGGCGTCCTCGTCGCTTTCGTATGCCTTGCAGAAGAGCTTCACCAGTTCCGAGTAGGCAAGTGCGCGGGCAAAGTAAGCCTCTCCGCAACATTGGTCCAGCTTGTCGAGGTCTTTGTCGTCGGTGGTCTTTTTCCGTACGGCGTCCGCGCGGTCGAGCATGAAGTTGCAGCGGTTGATAACATCGTACAACGCACC
>OIEZ01000114.1_pt1 | contig 14041 bp, 11 predicted proteins | sample 1581941 | NCBI WGS metagenome assembly OIEZ01 (sample SAMN04414078, study PRJEB24778) | human gut metagenome | material: faecal | host: Homo sapiens | reverse complement strand
TTACCCAAATTATCAAAGGGGAAGTCCATTGCTTCACCAAGTAAATACTCAACTGCTTCTAAAAGATACTTCGTGGGCCAACATCACATCATAGTTGTGTTTTTTTTACCTTATCTTTCCATGTCAGTGTATTTGTATTAGTCCAACGGACATCACGTCCCATCTGCGTTCTTCCGTATGGTTTCTGTCCGTTACGGTAAGCCTCTTTCGAACCATCTCTGTAGAATATATCTGTACGGTTATTGGTTGTGTTATAGGAACCGCTTGTCTTGAATGTCAAGCCTTTGATAATCTGCCAATTTACGGCTGCATTGGCCGACCACATTTCAGCGCGCTTATCATTCGTTACAGATTCTGCTTGTTTTACGGGATTTACTTGTGCCAAGCTTTCACCAGTACTTAACATTTCAGGGTCAATAGCCGATTCCAAAAGTTCTTCATTAGTCATTTTCAGACCACCAGTAGGACGTGCACTTAATATCTGTGCCAACATGTTGAAGCGACCGGAGTCACCAGATGTACCTACACCTTTACGGTTAGTCATGGCATAGTTTACCGTTAGATTGAAAGATACTTTTTTTGTTGATCTTCTGGTCTAAGCGGAATTTAGCTGTAGTTCTGTCGAAACCACTGTTTTTGAAGATACCGTTTTCCACATAACGTGAGAGTGAGCCGTTGTATTTAGTATTGTCGGTTCCTCCCATAATACTTATGTTATGGTCTTGTGACCAAGTAGGGTTGAAGGTTTCACCTTGCCAATCTACTCCGGTTACACCAATATAATCATCAAGTGTTTGGTATTTATAAGGATTACCATCTGCGTCATTCTCTGCTTTGAAATAAGTACTACTGTAAGCTTCGTTGACTTCTCCTTGTAGTTTTACGAATTCATATGGAGAGAGCAGGTCTAATGTCTTTGAGATTTTACGGTAGGTAGCAGAACCATTGTAAGAAATAGTTGTCTTGCCTGCTTTACCGGATTTAGTAGTGATTAACACAACACCATTGGCAGCACGTGCACCATAGATAGCAGATGAAGAGGCGTCTTTTAATACTTCGATAGACTCAATATCGGAGTTTGAAAGATAATCTATGTCCGAAACTTCGAATCCGTCCACAATATAAAGCGGAGAGGCATCTCCAGTTAATGTTCCCACACCGCGAATACTGATGTTGAAGCCTGCACCGGGAGTTCCGTCAGTAGACGTAATTTGAACACCGGCAATTTGGCCTCCTAAAGCTCCGGCTACAGAACTTGTTTGGAAGCCTTCAATGTCCTTAGAAGCTACGGAAGCAACAGAGCCTGTCAAGTCGCTTTTTTTCATGGTACCATAGCCTACGACAATTACCTCATCCAGAGTTTTGCTGTCAGGAGTTAGTTGTACTGTTATCTGTGTTTTTCCTTGCAGGCGGACTTCCTGCGTCAAGTATCCGATGTAGCTAACTACCAGTGTGGCGTTTTTCTTTACTTTGAGAGTGAAGTTACCATCTAGGTCAGCTGCAACACCGTTGTTCTCACCTTTTACTTGAATTGTAGCACCAATTAGAGGCTCTTTATTTTCGTCGAGTACAGTTCCTTTCACTGTTACACCTTGTGCGAAAGTGATAATGGAGACGAGGAGAGCTAAGAGGGTGATGTACCCTCTTTTGCTCAGTGTATGATATGTTGGTTTATACATAATTATTTGTCGTTTTAGTATTATTCAAAATTTTCATCGACCAGATAGCTATTGGTATGATTCTTGTCTTGTCAGGAACGCTACCGTCGGTACTTACTGCAACCTGAGGGATTAAAACACCATTGGCATACTCACCTGTAGCAGATTTCCACATATCTGGATTTATGACTATACTTCTATCTGTTTGGTCGAAATATCCTAATGTCATATCTAAATTCTTTGTATTGTCAAATCCATTAGATGTATCTAAAGAAGACATAGGCTTTTTAGCACCAGTGTTAACATTGCCACTGTTTGCTCCAGTTGTTTTATAGAAATTTACCCATAAATCATTCATTATGCTACCTGCCGTTGCCGGTTGTACACCATTCGCAGTTGTAGTATTGACCTCGAAGAAGTTGAAGTTTGTACGGAAGTCCATTATTAAATTATCTGAGGCAACCGTTGTCGGTATTGCCGAGCGTCCACCTGTTTTTGGGTTCATTTGGATGACAAAGGGAGTGTATTTTATTAAATTTTTACTTGCTTTTTTGCTACTTCTAACAAAAACGGGAGCGGTAACAGAATAAGCTAATGGACCATCGCCAACAGTTGCTTTTACAACAAGCATACCAACACACACGTCTGCGCTTTGTAGTTTAGCATTTGAGAAGTCAATAGTTCCTGTATTTTCATTAATTGTAGTTTCTAATAGTTGATCTTTGCCCCCTAATACTTTCTTAACGACTAATTCCCATTTTGCATTTTTGCCATTAAGAGTTGTTGTAGGCGTTAAATTCAAAGCTTTTAACTCAGAAAAAGTACCATCATAATCTACTTCATATTGATTAGCATAGTTCTCTGCCGGGCTCAATCCTAAGTTGTTACCGTAATAGAACGTAAATTTATTGGGATTAGCTTTGATTGTCAGTGTAAAAGAAGTTGTAACTTCGCTTTTAACATTGCTTGCTTTTACAGAAACGGTATAATCGCCAGGTGCTAATGTGTTTTTTCTTTGCAATGAAAATTTTACCACTTTCTATATCAATGCTCATTCTTCCTTTCTCTATTTGTTCTTTGATTGCTTCGGAGTTGTTGTCAGCAAAATTATATATTACTTCATCGCCGATAAGCCCTCCTGCTACTGGTATTGTATATTCCATTTCTTCATAAGTTTCTGGAACTACATAGCTGAAAGTTGTGGGATCGATAGGGTTAATAAAGTCTACAACAGTTACTGTATAGGCTTCGGGGAATTCCGCACTGCCGTATTCGTTGCTTACCATAACATTGATATTGTAGATAGCGCCAATTGTAGATAAACTATTCTCTGCTATGCTAATTTTACCGGTTTTTTCATCAATCGTAAATCCGGTTGCTTCCGGTGAAATAGATTTGATGGAATAGTTCATTCCCTCTGAACCTTGGATAGTAGGTAACTGTGATTCGTGTGCTGTATTTTTTCTACTTTTACTTCCTTAGGCTTGTATTGCAGATTGTATGGCTTGGAAATCACTTTGAATGTTACTGCATCCGGATAGAGATGTTCTCCGGCTTTGGTGGTAAGTTTTAGGCTCAAGACATACTTTTCACCAGGAACGATATTATCTTTCTGGTCAGGATTGAAAGTAATGATACCATTTTCAATGGTGAAATATTTCCGGTACTCTCTGCTTTCATCCTCTGCAAATTCGTATTTGATGATGCTCACATGCTTTTCTGCATCGGTAGTTACTTTAGCACTGGCTTCCCACCAATTTTCATCCTCCATTTTTACTAATACTTCTGCAGGTTCTACTGATACACCTTCAGGTACTGCGAGTAGCATATTTACTTGCACAGCATCTTTGAAATCAAAGAATTTGCCATTAGAATAGCAACCTACGCTAATATTGTATAATCCTGGTTTCATCTCATCAGTGTTCTGAACTGTAATTTCACCAGTTTCGGAATTTATCACAAAGTTGTCATTGTTGCTGAAAGATTCGTTATCAAGTGTAATCTTTGTGATTGTAAAATCATAAGGCGTACTGCCTTTATAAGCAGGTGCTTTTAATGTGTATGACATGCTGGGGCCTATATCTGTTATACCCAGATAGTGAAGAATAAACCCTGTTGTATCTGTTGTCTCTGTCTTATCACAAGAGACACAGAACACAGTTAATGCAGCTACCATGATAATTCGTAGCTTGTTGAACGTGCTTGATAATTTAGATTTCATATTTTAAAAATTATTGGATTGCAAGATATAAGATAATGGGTATTCTATACCATTAATAGTTACTTTGATTGATGCTCCGTTTGCACTGTATCCATTATCTGTGAATACTGCTTCAATAGTTTGTCCTTCTGTTTTCTTACAAGGATAAATAACCGTAATAAAACGAGCTGTTTTATTAGCTAATTTATTTATTTTAATTTGATAAGCTTTGCGCTTGTCAAATACATCATTTTTTACAACATAGGCTACTCTTCCTTCCATTTCATTGAAAGTGGCTGTTTCGTTAGTAAATGTCCGTACTACGATATTATTATCTGTGAATGTAGTATGAGCTCCCATTTCATTGGCATCATATTCTACTTCCGACTCATATCTGCAAAGATTGAAACTTAAATTTGCAGAACCAGCCGCGCTGCCGATACCCTCGTCTACCAATACAAAAAACTCCTTATTTACATAGAATACGGCACGGCGATGACGCATATTGGGATAACTTTGATTTTCAAAAACAAGTGTCTCAACGTTCCCTTTAGTTTCAGATTGTAGTAACTTACCATCAGCTTTCTCACAATTCCGGTCATCAAGTGTCAATGTATTATGGTGCATTGTTTTACGATGCCAGTTACGGTAGCCTTGTATGGTCTTGTCGCTACTTTCATAAGCACATACACCCGAATCAGGGAAGAAGTTTCGCTCGTTGATATATAGTTCAAATGTACCATTATCCGGCTGGTTATGGCTATAAGAAGCAAAACTGGTAGATTCGTCATTAAATTTGTTATTGCTGAAAATCATTACTGTTGATTCGGGAACCCATCCATTACGCATGATATAAAATCCTGCATCTTCAAATAGTTTCATTTCGTTTCCTGGAGTATTACCTTGAGATGCACCACCGTTTCCTGATGTGGCCATGTACTTCAATTCGTCACTCTCTGGGAACATTTCTGAGTATTTTTTGAAATTTTTAGTAAGTATGCTACGAGTCTTATTCCATGAATCATTAAACATAGGAACAATTTGGTCTAATTTCTCTTCGCTGTCACTGCTGCTACCTTTGGCAAAAAAATTAGGATAGGTAAAGTGCATTACCACCTCGACTGCTTTTCGGAGTGCATCTTTAAACTCTACTGATTGTCCATTAGCATTAGCTAACTTCATTGCTTCATAAAAATTATCAATTACTCCAATATGATAGTGCAGAGAAAATTCTTTGTGCCAACCGTCTGCAAGAAATTGCTGTATCTCAGTATTTAAGATTTCATTTCCTTTGTTCTTCCAGTTTTCTGCATTTTTAAATTCAGGCATTAATGTACCGGCTGTAGCAAGCGCATTGGCTTGTGTTATAAGGATGTTTCCACCAGACTTATAAGGATACGCCTGCAAAAAATCAGCTTGTTCTGCAAAGGATACCAGAAATGTGGTGAGCCATTCAGGAGTAAAATTGGAAGATGTTTTATAATAATCCAAAAGCTGTACTTGATCAAGAACGCGTGTCGCTACTTGTAGCTGCCACCAAGGACCTTCGTCTATAGGTCCTGCTTCTGGCTTCGGGTTTTGGACAATCCAATCGCCATATATTTCAATCCAGGAATTGATATATTTCTCATCATGGGTTCCACGATATACTTTAGCTTGCGGTATGAACCATTGATGACGGTGTAACTGTTTCTGATATTCTGCACTTGTTCCTTTAGGATTATTGGCCCAATTGATAGCTCCTGCTTTTCCTACAGAATATGGTTTTCCTATAGCAGGATCTTCAAGTTGTCCGTTAACATAAAAACGATATTCTAATGCATAATTTGCTTTGGATAAATCAGCATCGCTGTAAGTTACATCGACCAATGAGAGATAGGATTTATAACATTAGTTCGTGTTCGGTAATATTCCAACAATGCGCTGGCCGCAAGATAATCCTCACCTGCTTCATGATATTGCTTTACTTTTTCCAAGCCGGGATAGTCGAGGTTGAGTTGGTCAAAAACAGCAGTGTTCAATACTGCGTTTTCTTTGTTCTCAGGAGTCAGTTCTGGACTGATGTTTCCGCCTGTGGCGAATTCTTCTTCGTCGTCAACACATCCGGAGAGTGCAAACATTGCGAACAAACAGATAAAAAGAGTGTTCTTCATACTTAAGTTGTTTTTTATTAGTAAAAGTTTCAATTTTCCTTGCCGCAAATATATTACATTGATTTCTAAGAGCTAATCTGTCTTGTTTATGCTTTCTTTGAAATCTGAATTTTATTATTAAATTTGTTGAATGAAATATCGTATTTGTTTAAAAAGCCTGCATGGGGTATTCTGAGAGGGGTGTTCGGATGAATAGGAACTATCCTTTCTTATGTGCATTCTATCAGTATCTTATCAGAAAAAATGTTAGCCTGTACCTCCTTCACCCTTCACAACTCTTTATTCATGCGGGATAGGCGGTGAGCCCGGTTGTAGAGCTTCATTGGCAATGCTACACAGTTGCATATAAAACTCCACACCTTACCACCCGAAAGTGCAGGCATTTGCTTGGCAAACCTCAGGGATTTTATCTGTTATAGCGCGGCATTTCACTCGCAAAGACGCGGTGTTTCGGACGCTAACATGCGGTGTTTTGAAAAGCAAAATTGCCTTGCGGGATAAGGCCTATCCTTTTACTTTTTTAATGTACTCCGTCGGCAAACAGCTATATACTTCTTAAAGCAAGTTGCAAAATAAGAAGATGAATTAAATCCCACCATGCTGCTGACTTCGGTTACCGTATAACGTCCGCTTTTCAGCAGTTCGGTAGCCCTTTTGAACCGTACTTTACGGATAAAGTCGATGGCTGACTCTCCGGTGATTGCTTTCAGTTTCAAATGCAGGTTGGAGCGGCTCATATTCATCTTTTGCGCAAATTCATCGGTAGAGAACTCAAAATTATCAATGTTTTCTTCTACGATGCTTACGGCGCGTTTCAGCAGCTCTTCGTCCATGGCATTGAAAGTAATCTTCTCCGGTTCCACTTCCAAGGATTTGGCGTACTTCTCGAGCATGTGGCGGCGGGTACGCATCATGTTCTGTATCTTGGAAGTGAGGACGGCGATGGAGAAAGGCTTGGAGATATAATCATCCGCACCTACTTGCAGACCTTCCAACTGGTCTTTTATGTCGGTTTTGGCAGACAGGATGATAACCGGAATGTGGCAGGTACGAATATTCTGTTTGATATTCTTACATAGCTTGATGCCGTCCATTACAGGCATCATGACATCAGTAATAATAATGTCCGCCTCATGGTTCTTCAGTTTTTCCAAGGCTTCTTCACCGTTTCCGGCTTCCAGTATGTTGAACAATGCAGCCAAACCGCTGCTGAGATAATGGCGAATCTCCTGATTGTCTTCCACAATAAGGATGGTTCCGCGTTTCTTGTCGCCCGTCTCTATGGCTTCATTCTCCATTTTCTCCGTATCGATGAAATACATTTCTTTGGAGTTGGTGGAGTACACCTGCTCTTCTTCCTTGGAAGTGTTGGAGCCTGCCAGCTCGGTGGCCTTATAAACGGCCAGGTCTTGCGGCAGATAGACGGAGAATGTACTTCCCTTGCCCTCTTCGCTCTCCAGTTCGATGCGTCCGTGGTGCAAATCGACCAGACGCTGTACCAGCGACAGTCCGATGCCGCTTCCTATATGCTGGCTTTCTATCTGATAGAAGCGTTCGAACACTTTACCCTGCTTATTGATAGGAATGCCGGCACCGGTGTCGCTCACTTGCAATATCAGCCAGTTGTTTTCCTCTTTCAGGGTAACGGTGATACTCTTTCCGTTGTCCGTATATTTGAAAGCATTGGACAAAAGATTGTTGACAATCAGTTCCAGATAGTTAGGGTCGAAAAGTTCCTCTTTTTCTTCCAAATCGGAGTGGAAAGCGTAGTGTATCTCTTTGTGGCGTGCCAGCTTGTCATAATACAGGAAGTTCTCGCGTATCAGGCGATAGGCATTGCCTTTCTTTATTTTCAGCTCGAAAACTCCGAGTTCCGCCCGACGGTAGTCCATAAGCTGGTTGACAAGATGCAGCAGGCGGTTGGCATTCCGCTGGATGTATTCCAGTTGGTTGCGGGTCCAGCGGTCGTTGATTTTACTGATGACCTCTTGAAGCGGTGCCAGGATTAAGGTAAGCGGTGTACGGAGTTCATGCGAAATGTTGATGAAGAAGCGCATCTTCATCTGGTTGATTTCTTCGCGGTGTTCCTTGTCGCGGCGTTCGATTTCAAGCTCTGCTTCCATTTTCTTGCGCATCCAGAAGAAGCGGAATACGAATGTGACAAAGCCGGCAAAAGTGGCAAGGAATAGTATGACAGCCCACCAGGTCTTGTACCACACGGGCAGAATAACGATTTCCAGTACGGTAGGCGTGGTGTTCCATTTGCCGTCGTTATTGGCGGCTTTCACCATGAAGTGATAAGTACCTTGCGGCAGGTTGGAGTAGGACACCGGATGCCTGTCCGTGAGGTAGTACCACTCTTTATCGTAACCGTCTAATTTGTAGGCGAATGTATTATGCTGTCCGGAGATGTAGTTCGATACGACAAACTCCAGGGAGAATGCTGTCTGCCAGGATTTCAGCGTGATGCTTTCCGTGTCGCTGATGTTCTTGCTCAGAATGCCGGTTTCATCGTCGGGACGGACGGTCTTGTTGAAAAGCTGTAGCTTGGTGATTACTACCGGCGGGGTATAGGGATTGTCCTGCAACAGTTCCGGACGGAATGTGGTAAGGCCGTTTATGCCTCCGAAGTACATCTCGCCATCGGAAGTGCGGTAGCAGGAAGAGGTGTTGAACTGATTGCTCTGCAATCCGTCCGCTTCGGTGAAGTTGCGGAATTTCTCCGTTTCCGGATTGAAGCATGAGATACCCCGGTTGGTACTCATCCACAGGCGGCCGTAAGAGTCTTCGAGAATGCCGTAAACCACGTTGTTGGGCAGTCCGTCGGCTTTGGTATACCGTTTAATCTGCTTGGCTTTCTCGTCGAAACAATAGAATCCTTCGCGTCGTACCTATCCAGACCAAACCGTTGTTTGCCTCGTAGATGTAATTGGTGAATGCTTTCGTAGCGGTGGATTCGGGTAAAATGTCCGCTTTCTGTATGGAGGTTCCATGCTGGTTGAATACGGACACGCCTTCCTCACCGCCTATCCAGAGACGCTTTTTGGAATCTCGGAACAGGGTAGTAATCTTCTGGACGTTGATTGGCGTTCCGTCATTTTCCTGAGTGATGGTGGTAAAACTCCGTTTTTCCGGGTTGAAGTGTACCAGAGCGCTTAATGTTCCTAAAAGGAAATTGTTCTCTCCGTCGGGAAGGATGGCATATACGTTCTCATTGATTAACGGGCTGTTGAGCTGGTTGAAGTTTTCCATGCGTCCGCTGTTGCGATGCAGGATGCTCAGGCCGCCGGCATGTGCGCCGATGTATACCAGTCCTCTCGGTTCGTCCACGTATACGGATTTGATGTTGTTGGAGCCTAAGCCGTCTTCGCGCTGGCTTTCCTGCAATGCGTAGTGGATGAACTTCTGAGTGCCGGGGATGTAGAGGTTCAAGCCGCCATCGTTGGTTCCTATCCAAAGGTTCTTCTGTTTGTCCTCGACGATACAGCTTGCAACATTGTCGCTCAACGAATTCTTGAACGGAATGTGCTCTATGTTCTTGAAGCGGTTGCGGATGGGGTGGTAATAATTCAGTCCGCCGAAATACGTTCCCAGCCACATGCCGCCTTGCGAGTCCATGAAGATACTGCGTACGGAGCGTTGCGACAGGCTGCCGCTTTCTACGGGATTGCTGCTGTAGGACATGAACGAGTCGTTGCCTTCATGGTAGATGTTGAGGTCGTTGAAAGTTCCTATCCACAAGCGGTTTTGTGAATCCAGTGCCAGTGAGCGGATATAGTTGGAGCTGATGGATTGCGGGTTGGAAGGGGAATGCCTGTATGTTTTGACTTCCCGGGTCTGGGGTTGACAAGGAGAAGGCCGGAACCTTCCGTAGCTACCCATATACGGGTAGGAGATTGTTGCAGGATGCTTTGGATTTGCTTGCTGCCTGGAATGTAAGCGAGTTTTTCGAGTGTATTCTTCGGAATGGAATAGCAGTACAGACCGTCCGACGGTGTGCCTATATAGATTTGGTCGTCATGCCTGTACAGGGCGGATGCAACCATTTTGTGCATTGCCGTGCCGAATATGTCATCTACAAAACGGGATGCGGGGATGTCGAACGTAGTCAGTCCTTCGAGCGTGCTGATAAGTAGCTGCTCCGGTGAAAGTTCCACAATGCCGTTGACTTGCAGGTGCTTGCCGTTCTTTTCGAGGAAGAAGTTCTGGAACTTGTCTTTTTCCTCGTCATAATACGACAGACCGTCGCGGGTGCCGATCCATACACGCCCCTTGCTGTCGGTCATAACAATGCGGGAGATGTCGTTGGCGATGCTGTTGGGGTCGTTTTTCATCGTGCTGATATACGGTAAATGTGTATCCGTCGTACTTGTTGACGCCGTCGTAGGTGGCGAACCACATATTGCCGAGCTTGTCCTGCGCTATGGAGAAGACCGTGCTTTGTGACAGACCGTCGTTAATGGATATATAAGAAAAGTTTATCTGTCCCCAAGCTTCCGGATAAGCGTTAGAGACTCCCGTTATACATAAAATAAACAGGATGGTTGTTATCTTTTTCAGGATACTCATTATTGAACCGTAAAATTTATGATGGACCAAAGATACTAATATCTTTCAGAATTTCTATATCTTGTGGAGTATTTGCACAAATATAGGGTTTTCCGAAACAAATAGAGGATAGGTGTGAGGCGCAGCTTTCGTACTTTTGCCGCATCGTTTTTAAGTTTAATATCAAATAAGGATGAAGAAAAACATTTTTGCTATCTGCATGGTGACGGCAGCGGGGTGCATGGCAACGCTGACCGCACAAACCAAAGGCGCTGAAACGTTGGTTCCCCTGACCGAACGGGTGAATGTTCAGGCAGACTCTGCACGTATCGACCAGATTATAGACAGTCGCTGGGTGGCTGTCGGTGCAAAGAAGAAACACGCGATTCAGCGGGATTTCACATGTCTGTTCAACGGCAAGCCTTCTTACCGTTTCGAACTGCGTCGGGAGGACAACACATTGGAGGGATACGGCAAGGGAGAAACCAAAGGCCGTGCCGAGCTTTCTTATTGTTATGCCACTTCGGCGGATTTTAACGGACTGCCGGCGGATGCTTATCGGAAAGCGCAAATTACGAAAACCGTATATCATCACGAAAAGGCATTTGTCCGCAAGGGGCTTCGCGCGATTATGAGTTTTCCGTATATATCCCGTCTGATTTGGACAGCAATGTGTCCACCATTTTTGCCCAATGGCACGGCATGCCCGACCGCACGCTTGTGCAGACTCCTGAGGGTGAAGTGAAGAAGCTGACCGTTGACGAGTTCATAGAGCTGGATAAGACTACTATCTTCAAGAAGAATACCGGATATGAAAAGGTGGCGAAACTGGATAAGCAGGGAAATCCGGTGAAAGATAAAAAGGGAAACCCTGTTTTATAAGGCAGGAAAGAAAAACGGCTGGCTGGTAGAGCAGGGCGGTTATCCGCCGCTGGCTTTCGGATTTTCCGGCGGCTGGTTCTACATCAAGGCCAATTCGGACCGCCGCTGGCTGACCGACAAAGACGACCGTTGCAATGCCAATCCGGAAAAGACTCCGATAATGAAGCCCGTTACTTCCGAATACAAGGCTTCTACGATAGCCTATAAAATGCCTTTTGTCGACTTCCCCAAAGATTGCTGGGTGACTTTCCGCATTCACATCGACTGGACCACCTACGGCAAGGAAGCCGAAACCATCGTGAAACCGGGTAAGCTGGATGTGCAGATGGAGTATGCCGACAAAAAGAAAACCGTTAAAGAGCATATTGTGAATAACGAAGAAATCCTGATAGGGCGCAACGACGACGACGGCTACTACTTCAAGTTCGGCATCTATCGCGTAGGCAACAGCACAGTGCCGGTATGCTATAGGTTAGCGGTTAGGGATTAGTGATAACACTAATCGCTAACCTCTCTTTCTCTGGTAGACGAGGCAGGTGGTGAGGAAGTAAATTCCGGTTTGTATCCATAGGGCCTGATACTCGAAGGCTACTTCGTTGAGGGTGGCTCCCATGCTGTTGATGCGTACATAGCCGTTGATTCCGAAAGTGGAAGGGAAGATATAGGAAAAATACTTCCAGAATTCGGGCATTGCGGCGCCCGGCCAGGAGATGCCGGAGAGGAATAATAGCGGTACGGAAGTAAACACAAACAATAACATACAGGTTTCCCGGTTGCGTATGGCAATGGATGCTGTCATTGCAAAGAAGATGCAGGCTGTCAGGTAGGGCAGGGCAAACAGAGCCAGTACACTGGGAATTGCTATCTGGTTGAGGCTGAAAAGCGCGGTACTACACATAGTATGTACACGGCTACCAGCGAGTAGACCATAAAATAACTCAATCCTTTTCCCATGACGATACGGAGTGTTCCGTTGTAATGAGGGTCGTCAGGAATCAGTCCTTTGAACCGGTTTTGCTCGCGGGCTGTTCCGGCAGCCAGACCGATACCCAGCAGCAGTGTCTGCTGTATAATCAGTATGAGTACGGCAGGTATCAGGGAAGGCGGCAAATCCGTTGGTGGGGTTGAAGATGGCTATGTCCTCATACTCGATGGGGTAGGCTGTTATTTCATCCTGGCGGGCGGTAGTATTGCCGGCACGTTCCATTTTAATATCCGCATTCATGGCGAGCGACACGTTGGTGTTGGCAGTGAGCAATGCCTTGTAATAGAGCAGTCCGCTCATGTCGCAGAAGATGCTGACTTGCGTCTGCTTGCCCCGGACTATGTCATCGCTGAAATCGGAGGGGTATGTAGATGATGCCGTATGCCTTGCGCTCTTTCAGCATGAGTCTGGCTTCTTCCATATCGGCGCAATGCGCCACGATGCTTGTTTCGGGACTGGCATCCACTTTCCTCAGATATTCCCGGCTCAGGGAACTGCGCGAGTTGTCCACCACCACGCTGGTACTTCACGGACTGTTTCGTTGGTATAGATGAACGAATATATCAAAGGATATGTCAACGGAACGAGTACAAAGAATATCAGCACACCTTGGTCGCGAAAGAGGTTGCGTAATTCCTGCTTCCATATATAGAACAGGTCGTATATGCCTTGTACTACTTTCTGTTTGAAGGTAATCTGTTTCATCAGGGTAGGTATTTATAGTGTATCAATGCTTCTTTCAGCCTGCGGGCCACAAGGAAAGGAAGCATCATGAAAACAAGCAGTGCCACATAGTTCATCCACGAGTAAATCATGGGATAGCCGTTCAAGGCCTGGTCTGCGTAGATAAGGAAGTAATGGCGCAGGGGAAACAGGTTTGCCAGGCCTTGCAGTACGGGATGCATCGCCATGGCGGGAAATGACAGTCCGCACATGGAGAACGACAGTACGCCCCATAGGGAAGCAAAGCTGAGTCCCAGACGCAGGGTGGGCAGAGTACCTATCATCAGTATGCCCATGCCTTGCGATGCCAGCACCAGGCAGAGCGTGGCGAGCAGCATCGGCAGTATCCCGCTGTTGCAGGGGAAATGCAGGAAACCGTACAGGTATGTGTTGTATAAGATTCCCATAAGGAAGAATACGGCTGTATGCGGCAGCAGCTTTCCGGCAAGGGATATCCAGATGGAACCGTTGCCCGTGCGCAACCATTCGTGGGCGGTACGCTCCTTGATTTCCACCCCGATGGAGTAGACGGTTATCATAAAGATAAGCAGCATCAGTACGCCCGGAGCAAAAGTGTTGCACAGGTATACGGAGTAATTCAGCCACGGATTGTTCAGCGGATGGGTGTCGATGACAATCGGTTGCAGGAATGCCATTGCCTGCTCTTCCGTTGCGCCTTTGGCGTACAGTGCGGTGCGTGCGGCGGCTCCCGATGCCAGTTCGCTCATCATCTTCATGTCTTTAAAGAGCAGTGAACCGGCTATGAGCAACGTATTGTTGGTGTAGAAGGATACTTTAGGCTGCCGTTGTGCCTGTGCTTTGGCGGCTGTTCCTTCGGGAATGTAGTAGAAGCCGTAAATCTCTCCTTTCTGCATGGCGATGCGTGCATCGG
>OIEZ01000113.1_pt1 | contig 14059 bp, 19 predicted proteins | sample 1581941 | NCBI WGS metagenome assembly OIEZ01 (sample SAMN04414078, study PRJEB24778) | human gut metagenome | material: faecal | host: Homo sapiens | reverse complement strand
GATCTAATTCCTTGTTTTCTCCTTTTCTTTTCAAAGTATTGCCAAAAAACTCAGGATCCCAGATCTCTGGCTGTTGCTGCCAATAAATGATTTAATGCTTCATTGTCGGCTTTTTGCATTGCCTCGATTCGCTTATAAATCTTCTACTTGGTATCTTACGACATAAGGGCTTTCACTTATGGTCGGAGTATTACCATACCATAATTGATTAACCTTTGGTTGTTGCACTGCAAAGATTGAAGACCCCATACTAAAATCACTCCTGGATAATTCTTGATATTTAACGATCCAAGAGTCGTTTCTATAATATAAGTTCAATAGATAAAGCGCAGCCATTGAATGTAAAAGAGCTTTTATATTGCCATCTTTGAGAGAAGCGAATCTATCATGTTTTACAGCTTGATATGCCTTTTCCCAAAATGTACCAGATCTTTTATGGGCATTCTTTAATGGTCTTAGAACTCTATTCTCTTCTTTGATCAAATTGAAGAAATGGAGCAACAACCAAAACTCGTTTATCATGTGTCGCCCATTTTATATCAATAAGTTTTAAGCAATCCTCATCAAAAAACAAACTTTTTATCTCCACGTTGTTTTGTCCCGCCATTGTCATAATACAATTCCTTGGAAATTGCTTCTATCTGGACGCAGCATCGTATAAGCAAATCTGCTATGTAGGGTGAAAACGTCTCCAATTGGGAATTACATGGTTTAGTAATTTCTTTACCATGCTCATGAGTCGTAATTTCATCCGTTATAAATATAAAATTAGAAACATTAATGAATTCTTTTTCGAGACTCAAATATGTCTGCCAAAATATATCTGATTTTTTCATATAAATAAAATTTATCCATCACCGCCCCATAAAAACATGGATAGCAACAATTTACCAACAATATTCTATTCCTGTAAATCAAACGCAATCGTTCCACCTTGTATCCAACACTCCGGCAAACATATCCATCTCTCTCTTGGGAATCCCTAATCGTGTTGCCAATTCGCGCCATCCTTTCACAACTTCAATCACCTCTGAAATAATCTTCTCCGCAGTGTTTCGATTAAGCATATAATCCTCGCAGGCATCAAGCAATATGCTTAAATCCGCCTTATTGGAAGTAGCCGAGATAAGCAGACTTTGAAATTCACTCAAAGTAGGGTTCATATCGTAAGCTGGAGACAATACCCATCCTTTTGCAGTCAACAGGAAACCATGATTGCGGAAATGGTCATCGCTGTTACCAATGCAGATATTGAAGGCTACACGACGGAAGAGTTCCTGCAGATTTCGCTCTACATCGGTACAGTTCTGAATAATGAAGTCAACTATATCCAAATAGCCGTGTCCAGTAGTTGCATTATCTCCATCACTTAATCCCAACAAGGTCATTGCGGATGCAAAATGAATACGTTTGCTATCGTTTGTTCTATCGAAACGTTGTGACAGCAATGTATGATATTTTTCTCCAGTTACCAGCACTTTGGTTTTTGCTACGTTTACTCCTGCTTTTGTAGCAAGCAAGTGGCTGAAATGCTCCCAAAGTCCGACATCATAGTCATCCTTGCGCGACGGAAACTTAGCCACATAAAGAGTTTTATCCGTATCTACAACATTGGCTTTAGGACGTGCTCCTCCTAATGATGTCCCAGGTTGTACAAGTTGTGCAATCCATTTCCTATCAGGAAGCATATTGTTTTCTTCGCTTTTCTCAATCTCAACACTGGCAGCAGTCAACTCCCGAATATCTGTCAGAGGTGGGATTTTCAACGATTCACTTACATTTATAAATTCACCATCAGGGGTTTCTTTAAAACGGAATCCACCCATTCGAGAGAAATCATCGAATACCAGTCAAGAAATCGAAAAGATGACAATCTCCTTACAGGTCGCTTTCTTTCCGCTGCCGCAATTTGCTCACGACGCAACAACAAAGTTCGTCCCCAACGATCCGGCAAAGCATCAGAAAAACATCCGAATATATCCTTGTCCGGTTGTGTATATTGCTGACCGGAATAATTGTTCAGGTCGTCACTCAAAAACAGACCGCTGTGCTTTTTCAACCACTCATTATTGAATGTAAAGCTATAGCTATCCGTGCCACGGAGAGACTCATAGCCCAATTCGCCTATGAGTTCCACTTCTTTGAGCCAATCGAAATCGGCATATACATACAACTTTTTCATAGATTATTCTTTCTTGGATGCACGTTCTCTTCTTTTCAAACTCAAATCTTGCAAAGCTTTTCCCATTTTATCTTCTTTGGCAAGCAATAGAATATCATCGTCAAGTTGCAATGCGTACAAAACACGTAGATAGATTCCTATTGCAACAGTAGGAATCCCTTTTTCTATTCGGGACACAGTAAGCGGTGAACAGGTGGCACGTTCAGCAACCTGAGCCACACTCAGATTCCGACGTAAGCGAGCCAACTTAATCTGCTCACCTACAATCTGCATCTTCTGCTCCAATTTTCGGGGAAGCTTGGTTCCCATTGTATTCTTTGCCATTACTACATCAATTTAAGGTGCAAAGCAACTATGTTGATGACTTTGCAATAATCAACCTATCATATAATATGCAAAAGTAATACTTTTTATTTATTTAATGATGTATTACACATAGTAAAATGCACATCTTGGCATAATTAACCATATACCTAATCTATTTTGAGCAAAAACTTCCAAAAACTAAATGCTATAATGTTGTTTGTAAGCATCATGTAAACCTATCAACAAACAATATGTTATTCGTTACAAACAATGCAAATTGTTCATCATACACACATCATATCAAAGAACTATTTTGCTTACCGATGCAAAAAGATATGACTCCACGCTTAACTTGACTTTAATGACCGTTATTATATACACAGGCAATAAAGTTAAGTCAAATAGAGGGTGAGAAGAAAATTAGCCTACTGGGGATTTTTTCTTTTCGCCAGCAATCAATATCAGTCACTCAGTGTTCAATTTTGGAGGAGCAACCAGCAATATAGACATAGGCATAACACCAGATGAAATGCTACGCAAAATCTTCCGTAAACCTCATAGCACGACTGGCAAATTTGCACCAAAAACCACCTTTTTTATCAAAGTCTTTTCATTTGTTTTCTTGTACCGGAAAAACGCATTATCTTTGCAAAAGTTCAGCGAAGAATAAAGAGCAAAATCAGACTTTCCTACCGTTTAAGTTTCAAACCATTGGTAGTCAATCAGTCTAATATGCTGCATCGTAAGTGGTGATTACCAACGGTTAGCATATATCATCAACGATTATTAAGGCGTTCATTTTGAGCGCCTTTCTTTTTAGCCTTGTAAGCGATAGTTATCGTTTATAGGGCTTTTTCAGCTCATTTTTGTACCGTATTTGTTGCTCGCTTGTTACTCTCCGATTTTAGGTCGGAAAGGTCGTGGATACACTGGTACGTCATGGTACGTGGTGGTACGCGATGAAACAGATTTGGTGAAATAAACGGATAAATAAAATGAGTAGTAGAATCGACATTCAGAAAAGATGTAAGTGGTGCAACGCGGTTTTCACAGCTCATAAGACGACCACAGAGTATTGTTCACACCGATGTGCCAACCTTGCCTACAAAGACAGGGTTAGGAAACAGCGTATCGAAAGTCTGCAACACGAATTAGGGAAAAGCATAAGGACACCTCCTAATTTGAATAAGGAGTATCTTACTCCATCAGAAGTAGCCAAGTTATTAAACATTGGGCGTACTTCTATATATCGCTATATCCACAATGGAATAATCAAAGTAATCCGGTTTGAAAGGAAAACGCTTGTTCGCAGAGCTGAATATAGAAAATATGACTGACTATCTTTCGAAAGAAAACGAGAAGACATCAACAAAAGAGAAAGCCCCTATCACCGACTTCTACACCACTGCAGAAGTCAAAGAGAAATACCATGTAAACGAGTCATGGATATTTGCGGTAGCCAAGAAGAACAACATCCCTCGCACTTTCAATCGTGGCAAAACTTACTGGAGCAAGAAACATATAGACACTTATTTTGCCAAGAAAGCCCCGAACCCTGACATTATTGAATGGTACAGCACCCAAGAAATGCAGGAGAAATTCGGCATGACTTTATCCGCCATCTACTGTTTCGTTTCCAAGAATGCCATTCCGAAGAAGAAAGAGGGAATCATGGTGTACTATTCCAAGAAACATGTGGATATAGCAAAAGGTATAGCTGCACCCGAAGAACCGCAATATTATACGGTAGCCGAAGCGATGGAGAAGTTCAACCTAACCCGTGACCAACTCTATCATTACGCAAAATATCATAATATCTCAAAGGTCAAGAAAGGCAAATACACGCTTATCTCCAAGCCAGAACTGGATAAGTTGCTTGCAGCACCGAAGATTGAATAAGTTATTTATCGGTGAATGTACCCACTATCGAATCACCATATTCCTTTGCACCAAACAAATGTAAAACTCTAAATATTAAACAGTATGACACACACATGTACAAAAGTAACAGTTCGTCAAAGAGCGATTCGGAATAATCGCATCTCCTTGTATCTGGATTATTATCCGGCAGTTCGTAACCCCGAAACGATGCAGATGAGCCGCAGGGAATATCTCGGTATTTACATCTATGCCCATCCGAAGAACGAAATGGAAACGGGAGTCAACAACGATATGTTGAACAAAGCAGAAGCAATCCGTTGCATCCGGGTACAATCACTCATCAATGAAGAATTTGGTTTCTTGGATAAGACCAAGCAAAAAGCCGATTTCCTCGCCTATTTCAAGAAGATGTGTCGGAACAAAGACCAGAAATGGCAATTCGTCTATCAGCATTTCTACAACTTCGTCAAGGGACAATGTACCTTTGGCGATGTAAATGTAGACTTATGCAAAAAATTCCGTGAATACTTGCTGAATGCCAAGCAACTCAAACATAGCAACCGACCCATATCCCTCAATTCGGCATCCGGCTACTACTCTACTTTCAGAGGATTATTGAAGATTGCCTATCGGGACAAATGGTTTCGTGAGAACATCAATGACTATCTTGATAAGATTGAGCCACAAGATGTGAAGAAAGAGTATCTGACTCTGAACGAAGTGAAGCAACTTGCCGCCACTCCTTGCGACATCCCCGTATTGAAAGCTGCCTCTTTGTTTGCTTGTCTGACAGGCTTACGCATCAGTGATATTCTAAACCTGCAATGGGAAGACTTCACTATCGCCCCCCGACCAAGGCTATTGTTTACGTATCAGAACACAGAAAACCCAGACGGAAGCGACACTCCCCATCAGTTACGAAGCCTACGAACTATGCGGCACACCCGGAACAGGCAAGGTTTTCAAGGATTTGAAGCGAAGTATGATTAATTACCCAACTGAAAAGCTGGCTCAAAAGGCAGGAATAACGAAACCGATAACCTTCCACGGATTTCGTCACTCGTATGCCGTCATACAAATATCCTTAGGTACAGATATTTACACAGTATCAAAGATGCTAACGCATAAGAACGTGTCCACAACTCAAATATATGCCGATTTGGTCAATTCCAAGAAGCGAGAAACAGCCAATAAAATATCACTCAAGTAAATTGTAACTATGAAACGAGGAATCATAACCAACAAAGGGCAAGGCATCCATATTTCTGATGGAGAAGTATGGATGACCACTTGGGAACTTGCAGACTTGTTTTATACAACGGCTGGAGCTATCCATGCAGCAATCAAGAGAATCTTGAAAACCAATATTTTGAAGAGCCACGAAGTTTGTAAGTACATCAAATTGGAGAATGGGAACAATACCGATGTGTATAATCTCGATATGGTTGTAGCCTTATCTTATCAAATAGACACCGGACATTCCATAGTATTCAGAGAATGGCTAATAAACAAAGTCGCTCATAATCAAGATTGCAACATCCTTTTATATCTCAACAAGGGTACAAACCATACATTATATTGCTAATAAGCTATATCTCTATACCCTATTGATTATCTGCATTGTTTCACCCCAAATGATGCAGATAATTTCTGTTTTTAAGATACACAAGTCTATTTACCCAACTATTTTCATTCAAAAACAAAGAAATTTGACAATACGCTTATTATTAGGAGTGTAACGTGGTGAAAAGTGATGAAATATATCGTCAAAAGCCCATTAACAAGCAAAACTATGGATTTTCTCAAAAATTAATCCTATATATTTGCACACAAACGATTAATACATCTCACTATGGAACAGAGAAAGATAGAACATATAACATTGCATCTGATTGTTTTTGGTACAATCGCAATCATTGGTGTTTTAGCCCGTCAGACCGTACTTCACTATGGTTGGGACGAGTTCAGCAGCTACCTTATTTTGGTGGTATGCTCCATTGTCATGGGTGCAATCTATCTCAATCTGCAAATTGTATTCAGCCAATTTCTTTCATCTACAATAGAGAAGTGCTTTATGAAATTTGAGTGCTACAGCAATAAGGCTGTGGTAATTGAAACTCCTATAGTACACTCCATGCTTGCCGAAAGTACCATAAATTCAGAATCCATCATTCTGAACCTGAACCCGAAATTGAAATCGAAACTACATCTGACATAACAGAAGAGGTTTCTAATCCATCGTGTTCCGAACTCAACGAAGACATGGCAGAACTTCCCATCGAAGAATCCAATCAGCCAACAGAATACGAGATATTTCGTGCCAACGCTATGGCTGAAAAGGAACGGGCATCGCAAGAAAAATTAGATAAGGTTCTCTCATATACGAAACAGAACTTGGCTCTCTACCTTAGCGAAACTGATCTCAATCGTCTATGTGGATATATCACGGAATACTTCCTATCCGATTCCTTGCCTAAAGTGGAGCAGATAAAGGTTGACACTCAATTAAGAACCATTGACATCATGCACTTTGGCTGGAATATAGGTAAGGCATTCGGCAAGCCACGCCTACATACTGCCACATTTATCAAGAAAGTATTTGCTCATACCCTCCGTGATTCGGAAATATCCACCATTGAACGCAAAATGTCGCACACAGAATCAGAGTGCAAGATTAAACTGGATAGAAAAATTGCATAGCTGCAATACTATTAGGCATTATCCATTGCATCCCAGTAGTCCATATCCATTTTCATGACTTTAAGGACTTTCTCTGTTTGCAATCCCAAGCCATAGTCATAAATATATTCTGTTAATTGTTGACCATTTATCAAGATAATGGTTGGTGAACCGTTAAGGCTTTCCACATACTCCATTGCACCTTTAGTATAATCAGAGGTAGTAATGAATACTCCTTTCTTGGATGGAGTTCCGGCAACAGCTCCTACAAAACTTTGAACCTCGTGACGCTGAACATTATTATCTAAAGCATATCGCTTTGCCTGTATGGATATATGATTAAATCCTAAAATATCTTCTTTAATAATACCATCTATACCACCGTCATTAGAAAGTTTCGTTACGATACCTGAGTTTTTGACCTCGCCACCATACCCAAGTGCTTGAAGTAAATTCACAACTAACCGTTCAAATTCTTGTGGCTTTTTACTTAAAATAGTTGTCAGAATCTGAGATTGCACATTCTGCTTTATCCTATCATAAGAATCTGCTAATTCTTCTTCCGGTGTACGTTCATCATCATTTCCCAAATGGAAAGAAGTGCTGTTAGCATCTTTATTTTTAGAACTTTTCTTCGGAGTTTTCGCATTCACAGTTACTTTGATGAACTTATTTATTTGTTCCTCCGTACATGAAGAAAGCATAGACAAACCCTTTTCGCTGATTTTATAATCACCTCTTTGAGGTTTTTCTACAAGTCCTGCAATAAAAAGATACGATAAAGCCCACGAAATACGGTCTAAGAATATTTCGCCATTACCAGAGGGATACCAAGCATTCATATCCTCATCGGTCAATCCAAAATGCTTCGCCAAAGGAATGCGCAAATCTTTAGCTCTCATAACAACTCCGGCACTTAATTCTTTCAATGCCTGTATCCGTATTTCTTCAAATTGCGGTATCATAAACGACAAATTTGTTTTATAGCTTCAATAACCACTGGTATTTCATGACACAAAGGTACTTAAATTACTCGTAATCATCACTTATTACCATCAAAAAGTTATTCATCAGTTATATTTTGGTGAATGATTCCACCATTGAAACACCTGTTTCCTTTGCCGTCGAACAATTAAAAAACGATTGGCGTATGCAAAAAGAAACAGTAACATTTGATAAACTGCCCGAAGCGGTGGGTTATCTGACCGAACAGGTCATCGAGTTGAAAAAGATGGTAGCGGAACTCCAGCCACAGCCATCTGACAAACATGTGTTGGTAGAAATAGAGGATGCTTGCCGTATCATCCGAAAAGCAAAGCCTACCATCTATACATTGGTACGCAAAGGGCTGCTTCCGGCTTACAAGAAAGGAAAGAAACTCTATTTCTATGAGGACGAACTTCTTGCTTGGATTGAGAACGGGCGTAGAAAGAGTGCAGAACAGACTTACGAGGAGATGCTGGCAAATATGCAAGGCGGTGTCCGTCATAAGTCCAAATCATCCATGAAGTTTTAATGAGTAGAACTATGGATACATCCTCTATTAATCCGGCATCCATCATTGACGAAGCGGTTGATTTAAGTATGCGATTGGCTGGCACTGATTTTCCTGTCAGCATATTCCCGACAAAAATCCAACGCATCATCAGTGAGGTTCACGAATGCCATAACTACCCTACCGACTACATTGCCGCTGCCATCCTTACGGCAATAGCGGTCGGCATAGGTAACACGCATCTTGCCCAAATCAAGCAAGGTTGGATGGAAAGCCCCATCCTGTATATGGCATTGATTGGAAGACCGGGAGCGAACAAAAGTCATCCGCTCAGTTTTGCAATGAAGCCGTTTCTTGATTATGACTACCGACAGAATCAGGAATTTGAAAAGGCTCTTGCCAAGTACGATGAACTGATGAGCATGAGTCGCAAGGAACGTGCGGAAAGTGGTGGAGAGCAATTTCCGCAAGAGCCTATCCGCAAACGCTTCTTGGTTTCGGATGTAACGCCCGAAGGGTTGAGCCTCATTCATGCGCAGAACAACGTGGGCTATGCTTATGGGCTGATGAATTATCCGCTTGGTTCAAGAATTTCAACCGCTATAACAACGGTTCGGAGGAACAATTTTGGCTATCGGTATTCAGTGCCAAGACCACCATGTCCGACAGAAAGAATGCCAAGAGTTCCATCTTCATCAAGCGTCCATATATATCGGTCATTGGTACTATCCAAAAGAAAATTTTGAATGAGTTGGCTAAAGGTGAACGTTCCAACAATGGATTTATAGACCGCATCCTGTTCGTAATGCCCAACCTGCAACAGAAAGCACGGTGGAATGACAAAGAACTACCAGAAGATATTGAACAAGAATGGAATACCGTCATAGATAAGCTGATACAATCGGAGTGCCATCTCAATGAACATGGAGAGATTGAGCCACAAATCCTCTTTTTCTCAGAGGATGCCAAGAAACGGCTTTACGAGTGGCAGCACCATTTCTCAGAATGGTGCGACCGGGAAACGAACGACACCATCGTAAGTATCTATTGCAAGCTGGAGATATACATCATCCGCTTTGTCTGATTATCCGACTGGCGCGATGGACTTGCGGTGAGTGCGACAAGACGTGTATCGACCTGCTGACGGTGGAGAGAGCCATTAAACTGACTGAATATTTCAAGGAATCAGCATTAAGCGTACAAAATATTCTGAATGAGAATGCCCTCAACAGCCAGCAACAGGCGATAGTCAATCTGCTGCCTCCGTCCTTTACGACAGCTCAAGCTATACAGGTAGCAGAGCAAAACGGAATGAAGGAACGGACATTTCAACGCTTTCTCAATGACAATATCGGAACACTGTTCCGCAAAGAGAAGCATGGAGAATATTCAAAGATTAACCCGTGACATTTTTGTCGGTTTTGACACTTTCCAAGCGAAAACGACAATAACGACAAAAGTGACACACTAAAAAAGAAACAAACAATGAGTACACATAGATTCATATTAGAACCCTACAAAGGTGTCAGTACCCGGCATACTTGCCCGAACTGCCACCGTAAAAGATGTTTCTCCAAGTACATTGATACAGAGAAACAGATACAGTTTCCTGATTACGTGGGTCGTTGCGACCACGAACAGAAATGTGGTTACCACTTCACGCCCCGTGATTACTTTGAGCGGAATCCGTCTGAGAAGGAAAAGTTGTCCGAAGATACCTTTCGGAACTATACGCCTATTAAAGAAGTCGAGCCGAAAGTCACCTCCTACATTGATTTGGATATAGTCAACCAGTCGTTGCAACGCTATCCCGACAACAAACTGTTTCAATTCTTATCGGCTCAATTCGGAGAGGCAGAGACATTGAAGCTGATGGAGAAATACAAAGTTGGTACTTCCAAACATTGGGATGGCGCAACTGTATTTTGGCAAACGGATTATCAGAACAGAGTCCGTACAGGTAAGATAATGCTTTACAATACAACGACAGGCAGGCGGATAAAAGAACCATACAATCATGTCACGTGGGTACACTCCGTATTACACAAGGGGGATTACAATTTAAGCAATGTTTCTTCGGTGAGCATCTGCTTCCAAAAGATAAAAAAAAAAAACGTCCTATCGCACTGGTCGAAAGCGAGAAAACGGCAATCATTGCTTCCTACTACCTACCCCATTTCTATGGATTGCATCGGGTGGAAAGAACGGTTGTTTCAATGCCAACAGCCTATCCGTTCTTGCCGGAAGAAGCGTTGTGTTATTTCCTGATTTGGGAGCGAGACTATTGGCAAAGCAAAATCGGGTTGATGAAAAGCTATGGAATTGATGTGCAACTGTTCGATTATCTAGAAACCAAAGCAACCGAAAACGAACGGAAGGAGGGTTACGACATAGCCGATTATCTGTTAAAGGTACGCCCCGATGAAGCCATACTCCAGCAGATGATTAATAGGAATCCGAATTTGAAAACACTGATAGAGACATTCGATTTGAAGCTCATCAGCGTACAACGAAGCATCCCTCAACCGAAGGTTTCACCACCTAAAAAACGAGGATTCAGACTTTGAGTAAAGGGAGAGAAATCGAGACTTTTTTACTGTAGCAAGTTAATGTCGGTGTATTACATTTCCCGACCACTTGCTCCTCAAAAAGTCTGAGGAGACGGCTCCCGATGGTCACAAATTATTCACTAAAAGCAATTCAAAATGGAAAAGAAACATACGATAACTCTCCGACTGTCATACGACCAATTCGCATGGCTCGGTGCGCTTTGCAGACGGAGCAAGCAGACCCAAAGCGCAGTCATCCGTTCGCTCATCGAGAATGGGACGGTACGTGAACGAATCACGAAAGAACATATCCATATCATCCGTCAGTTGATAGGTGAAAGCACCAACCTCAACCAGTTGGCGAAGCAGGCAAATACCTACGGTTTCTTTGCCGTTTCCAAAAGATGTGAGGAGATGGCGCAACGTATTAACCAACTTATAAAACAACTGAAAGATGATAGGTAAACAAACCAAAGGGACATCGTTCGGCGGTTGTGTCCGCTATGTCCTCAAAGAGGAGAAATCCAAATTACTGGAAGCAGTCGGAGTGGATGGTACGCCTGAACGGATGGCAGAGCAATTTGAATTACAAGCATTGCTCAATGACAAGGTAAAGAATATTGTCGGACACACCTCGCTCAATTTCTCTCCTGAAGATGGCAAACGCTTGAAGTCTGATGATGCGTTGATGTTGCAAATCGCCCACGACTACATGAAACTGATGGGCATCGAAAACACGCAGTACATCATCGCCAAGCATATCGACCGTGAGCATCCGCATTGCCACATCGTTTTCAATCGGGTGGATAATGACGGTAAGACGATTAGCGACAAAAACGACTTCCGCAGAAATGAAAAGGCGTGCAAGATGCTGACGGCAAAATACCGATTGCACTTTGCCAATGGCAAAGACCATATCAAGGAGGAACGCTTGCGCCCATACGACCGAGCAAAACATGAAATATACAAAGCACTGAAAGAAGAACTGCCCAAAGCTCAAAGTTGGAATGAACTGAAAGAAGCCCTTGCCGACCGTGACATTGATATGAAATTCAAGGTCAGCCGGACTACAAGAGAAATACAAGGAGTCAAGTTTGAGTATGACGGCTTTTCTTTCTCCGGCTCAAAAGTCAGCCGTGAGTTCAGCTACTTGAATATCGACAACCGATTGGAACAGAATGCTTGTGCGCCTTCATTTGAATTCCATAAACAAGGATTCACGCATAAAAATGAAGAAGTGCAGCAAAGCGTTTCCCATTCCGACAATGGTTCAAGCATCGGTCTTGGTCTGTTGAACGGCAGTTCATCCTACGATGCTACTGTCGCAGAAGAAGCTGAGTTCAATCGCCTGATGAAAAAGAAAAAGGCTAAGCGCAAGCGAGGCTTTCGTTTATAATCCACTATTTATTAACTTTTTAAATTCAATTATTTATGGAACAGAAAGATTTGATTCTTGATTTCAATCTCTACTTGTGTGAGAAGTTCGGCTACAGAAACAGTTGTAGCGTGATGCAAAATGCCAACGGCTTTTGCGTGGACATCCGTGAGCGTGATTTAGACTGCTACATCCGCTTCTGGGAGTACAGTTGTGGAAGAGGCAACTTTCCTGACTGGAGCATCATCATCGTGCGCAGCAACTTTAAGAAGAACCAAGCCGAAAGCCTGAAAGACTTGGCTCGTTTCTTCAAGGAGTACATGCCACGCTACGGCTACAGATACCTCTGTACCGAAGGTGATGACTACAAGTATTATCAGACGCTCGGTTTGAAGCTCATCCATAAAGACCTGTTCGGACAAGAAAACTATGGATTGGCGATGAAAGATTTGAATGTCTGATACGTACTCTAAGGTTAAGGAGGGGATTTTTCCTCTCCTTAACTATTTCCGATACGCCCCATTATCAGAACGTACCGTTTGAAATACCAGACAATTGGGTGTGGACAACACTCGAAGAAATAAGCAATTATGGCGACTGCTATAATGTTTCTGTAACAGATATTGCTGATAATGAATGGATATTAGAACTTGAAGATTTAGAAAAAGATACAGCTTCTATCATTCAGAAACTATCGAAAAAAGAAAGAAACATCAAAGGAGTGCGCCATAAATTCAAAAAAGGCGATGTGTTATATTCCAAATTGCGCACATACCTGAATAAGGTATTGGTTGCTCCCAAAGCAGGATACTGCACAACTGAAATTATTCCATTCAATTCATATTGTGATATTTCAACACATTATTTATGTCATGTGCTGCGGTCTGCATATTTCCTTGATTATACTCAGCAATGTGGTTATGGTGTAAAAATGCCGAGATTGAGTACAAATGATGCATGCAAAGGAATGGTACCATTACCTCCCCTTTCCGAGCAACAGCGTATTGTAATGGAAATAGATAAATGGCTTGCTTTAATTGACCAAATAGAGCAAGGCAAAGCTGATTTGCAAAACACAATCAAACAAACCAAAAGCAAAATCCTCGACCTCGCCATTCACGGCAAACTCGTACCGCAAGACCCGAATGACGAGCCAGCCATCAAACTCTTGAAGCGCATAAATCCCGACTTCACACCTTGTGATAACGGGCATTATGCGCAGTTGCCTGATGGATGGTGCGCTGTTGCACTCAAAGATTTATGCGAAAACATTAATGGATTGTGGAAAGGGAAGAAAGAACCATTTGTTAATGTGGGGGTTATACGCAATGCAAATTTCACCAAGGACTTTAAGTTAGATTATTCAAATATAGAGTATATTGATGTTGAACAAAGAACTTTTGCTAAACGTCATTTAGAGAACGGTGATTTGATTGTAGAAAAATCAGGTGGTAGCGATAATAATCCTGTTGGAAGAACAATCCTCTATGAAGGCAAAAGTGGCGTTTTTTCATTCAGTAATTTTACAATGGTGTTAAGAATACGGTATAATGATACCGTATTAAGTAAGTACTTGTATTACTGTATTCTGG
>OIEZ01000112.1_pt1 | contig 14189 bp, 15 predicted proteins | sample 1581941 | NCBI WGS metagenome assembly OIEZ01 (sample SAMN04414078, study PRJEB24778) | human gut metagenome | material: faecal | host: Homo sapiens | reverse complement strand
TCATCACCAGGCTGGCCACCCACGCCCTCCTGCTGACCCAGCTCATAAGAGCGCGCGGTCCCGGCGCCGTGGAAGCCGCGCCAAACCCGGCCCCTTTCGCCATCCCTTCCCGGATAGCAAGACGTAAAAACAGCATATCCCCCACCGCCATGCCAAAGACGCCGGTGATCACCACAAACAGCGCCACCAGATCGGGCTGACCGCCAAGCGGTTTCGCCGCCGCCAGCGCAAAGGGCGTGGTCACCGAGCGCACCGCCAGGCTACGCTGGATTTCATCGGACAGCATAAAACCACGCGCCAGCCATACGGAACTGGTCACCGCCACCACGACCGCCGTCACCACCCCGGCGCTGAGCGACATCCAGTGGCGTTTGATCACCGCGACATTTTCATAGACCGGGACGGCAAAAGCGATGGTCGCCGGGCCCAGCAGCCAGAGCAGCCAGTGGGTCTCCCCCATGTAGCTCTGATAGGAGATATGGCCTACCACCAGAATCAGCACCAGCAGGATCGGCGTGAACACCAGCGGCATCAGCGGCAGTTTATGAAAACGGCGATACAGTTTTTTGTTGGCATAATAAAGGCCCAGGGTCGCCAGCAGACACAGGATACTCAGCACGACATCGCTCATTTATTTATCCTGCTCACTTCGTAACGATAGACCTTGTCAACGACCCAGGCGGTGGCGCCCAGCACCATCAGCGTGCTTAACGCAATCACCAGAAAAATCCGCCAGCCGTCGACCATCAGCAGTTGAGCATAATTGACCACCGCCACCACCGCCGGGACAAAAAACAGCAGCATTTCCGCCAGCAACCAGCGGGCGCCGGCGCGAACCCAGTTCAGGGGGATCACCCGGCAGACGATCAGCAGCAGGAGCATCACCATGCCGACCAGGTTGGCCGGCAGCGGCACCTGCCAGGTGTTCACCAGATATTGCGCGAAGATAAATAACCCGACGTAGAGAAGTACCTGCACCGGGATCTGAAGACGTTGCGCCACGACGGGGACAACGCGAGCTGGCGCGAAGGCCATGAGCGATATTCCTGGAAAAAAGAAGTCAGGGGTGCAGTATAGAGAGCCGCCGACGCGGACAGAAATGAATTAAAATCATCGCAGGTATAGTCTCAGGGAATAATTATGGATATCCGAACGCTGCGCTATTTTGTTGAAGTGGTTCGTCAGCAGAGTTTTACTCGCGCGGCGGAAAAGCTGTTCGTCACACAGCCCACCATCAGCAAGATGCTCAAAAATCTCGAAGATGAACTGAACTGCACGCTGTTGATCCGCGATGGCCGTAAACTGCTGCTCACCGATACCGGGCGCGTTGTTTTTGAACGCGGCCAGGCGATCCTTGGCGAGTTCAGCCAGCTGGAGTCAGAACTGAGCGATATCAACCACCTGCATAAAGGGGTGTTGCGGCTTGGCATTCCGCCGATGGTCGGGATGCTGATGGCCGAGCCGATCAGCCGTTTTCGCGAACGCTACCCGGGCGTCGAGTTGAAATCGCCGAGTTTGGCGGCCTGACGGTTCAGCAGGCGGGTCAGCAACGGCGAGCTTGATATGGCGATGACCGCCCTGCCGATCGAAGAAGGAAGCAGCCTCACCACCTTACCGTTGTTCAACCACCCGCTGTGCGTCCTGACGCCAAGAACCGCGCCGTGGGAGGGCGTGACCTCGCTCTCGCCGGCAGAGCTGGCGGCATATCCGCTGGTCATCTACAACGAAGAATTTGCCCTCAGCCAGCAGCTGATGCGCCTGTTTACCGAGCATGACGTAAAGCCGCGTATCGCGGTGCGCAGCGGCCAGTGGGATTTTCTCGCCGCGATGGTGCAGGCCGGCATTGGCGTGGCGATCCTGCCCGAGCCGATTTGCCAGCGTCTCGACCCGCAGAACTTTTGCTGGATCCCATTGCAAAGCGAGCTGCGCTGGGAGCTGGGGATGATTTGGCGGGAGGGCGTGTATATGTCGCGCAGCGCTGAGGCCTGGCTGGCGTGCAGTAAAGCGTTCTGGCTGGAATAATTCCCTGGTGACAACGCGTTCCGCAGAGGAATGGGTAGCCCGGGTCAGGCGCTTGCGCCGCTGCCCGGGTTTCCCCCGGTCGCGCTAACGCTTACCGGGGCGCACATTTACTGCAGTCTCGCCAGTAGCCCGAATAAGCGTCGCGCTATCCGGATTACAGGTTATTGATCTTCGATTAACAGCGCTTCCAGCAGGTCGAGATCGTGCAGCAGCTTCTGCAGCGTCTCGTTACTGATCTGCCGGGTGGCGCGCAGATGATACAGCTCTCCGCGTTCAGAGCGCAGCGCCGCCAGGCGGAAGCGACGCTCCAGACTCTCCTCCAGCATAGAGGTTTCCACGTCGTTACGACCATCGACGCGGCGGCGCAGGTTACCGATCACCCGCGAACTGACTTCGGTCAGCAGCTGGTTATCGATATTCTCTTTGGTATCCGCCGCCAGCCGCTCTTCCATCTTCTGGATCGCCACAATCGCCACGTCTGCCGTCGCTGCGCGCGCCAGCCGTTCCTCTTTCCGCTGCTGCACGTTGTCACTCGATTCAATGTGGCGCAGCAGGATCGGCAGCGCAATCACCCCGACGAACAGCGAGAACAGGATCACCCCGGCGGCGAGGAAAATCAGCTCATAGCGCGCCGGGAAAACATTCCCGTCCGGCAGCAACAGCGGAATCGAGAGCACACCGGCGAGGGTAATCGCCCCGCGCACCCCGGCCACAGAGGAGATCAGCAGCTCGCGGGTGGTCCAGGAGCCAAACTCCATCGGTTTCTTCTTCAGGAAGCGCTGACTAAGCTTACGCATCGACCACAGCCAGCCAAAACGCACCAGCATCAGCGCGGCATAGATCAGGATGATGTCGGTAAACAGCATCCAGGTCTCGACGTTGGGGTCAGCTTCCGCCGCCACCAGCGAGCTGGAGAGGATATCCGGCAGCTGCAGGCCCAACAGCAGGAAGACCATGCCGTTGAAGACAAATTCCAGCATCGCCCAGGTGCTGTTGGCGCGCAGACGCATGGCCAACGGCGCGGTACGCATCACGCCGGAACGGGTGATGGTCATCCCCGCCGCCACCGCCGCCAGGATACCGGAGACACCGATATGTTCGGCAATCAGATAGGAGGCAAACGGCAGCAGGAACAGCAGGACAATCTGCGTGGCGGGTTCATCCCCGCCCCAGCGGCTGAGGAAACGCATCGAACGGCCATACGACCAGCTCACCACAAACCCGGCCAGCACGCCGCCGATCGCCACCTTCAGAAATTCTACGGTCGCGCCGCCAACGGTAAAGACCATAGTGCCCATCGCCACCGCGACGGCAAACTTGAGCGAAACCAGACCAGAGGCGTCGTTCATTAACGCCTCCCCCTGCAGAATGCCCATGATTTTTTCGGTATCCGCCCTTCCCCGACGATGCCGGAGAGCGCCACGGCATCGGTCGGCGAGAGTACGGCCGCCAGCGCGAACGCCGGGATCAGCGGAATGCCAGGCACAATCCAGTAGATCAGAAAGCCGATGCCGACCACCGTCACGACCACCAGCGCCAGCGCCAGACCAAGGATCTCCCGCCCGTGTTCAATAAACTCACGGGTCGGCGTTTTCCAGCCGTCGGCGAACAGCAGCGGCGGGATAAACAGGACCAGAAACAGCTCTGGATCAAATTCAACGTGCAAACCGAAGGTCGGCCACGCCAGAAGCGCGCCAATGGCGATTTGCATCAGTGGGAGTGGAACCTGAAAGGGCAGTACACGCGTCACTACCCCGGACAGTGAGACCACAAGGGTCATGATGAGGATGGTAAAGAATATTTCCATGTGTTCCCTGTTTGCTGCGTTTTCTTTTATACCTGTGAGGCGTCGTGCCTGTGAATCATACGCTACCCAGATTAACGCAAATGGAAACAGGATGTGGCTTAAAAATAAAACGGGCGGCCTGAGCCGCCCGTGAGGAGCACGAAGGGTTTAAATCGCCCAACCGCCCGCGTAAAAACGCCACCAGTGCCACGGCGATAATTACCGTACCGAGGTTCAGCTTGCGCCACTCGCCGGAGACCAGACGGCCAATCACCAGGGTAGCGAAACCGATCATGATGCCGGTCACGATGTTACAGGTCAGCACGATAAACACCGCGGTGATCAGGCCAGCCATCGCGTCAACGAAGTCGTTGAAATCGATTTTTGCCACGTTGCTCAGCATCAGCAGGCCGACGTACATCAGCGCCGGCGCGGTCGCGTAGGCCGGTACCAGATAAGAGAGCGGGGAGAGGAACAGGATCAGCAGGAACAGGACACCGACCGTCACCGCGGTCAGACCGGTTTTACCGCCAGCCGCGGTACCCGCCCGCCGACTTCGATATACACTGCCGCTGGCGCCGCGCCAACTAAACCGGAGAAGACGCTGCTCAGGGAGTCGGTGGTCAACGCTTTACCGCCGTTGATGATCTGTCCATCTTTGTCCAGCAGGTTTGCCTGGCCGGCCACCGCGCGGATAGTACCGGTGGCGTCAAAGACCGCCGTCATCACCAGCGCCAGCACGCTGGGCAGCACGACCGGGTTCAGCGCGCCGATGATGTCGAGGCTGCCGATCAGCGAGTTGCCTTTATCATCGCTCAGGGATGGCATGGCGAAAATACCGGAGAAATGGACGTTCGGATCGAAAATCAGGCCGACAATCGACACGCCGATAATGGTCAGCAGAATACCGCCTGGTACTTTCATTTTTTCCAGACCGATGATCACCGCGAGGCCAATCAGCGACATCACCACCGGGAAGCTGGCAAATTTGCCCAGCGCCACCGGCAGACCGTCCAGCGGATTTTTGATCACCAGACCAACGCCGTTAGCGGCGATCAGCAGCAGGAACAGGCCAATCCCGATCCCGGTACCATGCGCCACGCCCTGCGGCAGGTTGCGCAAGATCCAGCTGCGGATGCCGGTCGCGGAAATCACCGTAAACAGGACACCCATCAGGAATACCGCGCCGAGGGCCACCGGAATACTGATCTGCTGCCCCAGCACCAGGCTGAAGGCGGTGAAGGCGGTCAACGAAATGGCGCAGCCGATAGCCATCGGCAGATTTGCCCATAACCCCATCACCAGTGAGCCAACGCCCGCCACCAGACAGGTCGAGACAAACACCGCGGCCGGCGGGAAGCCCGCTTTACCGAGCATGCCCGGCACCACGATGACGGAGTAAACCATCGCCAGAAAGGTAGTAAGACCTGCAACAATCTCCTGACGCACGGTGCTACCGCGCGCCGAAATTTTAAACCAGGCGTCTAATGAACCGCCGGTACGCGCTGAAGGCGTAGACATAGAAAACTTCCCCTGAAAATTTTTATTGTTCGTTGGTATGCGTGGTGGACCCTCCACTGCCAGTTAAACGCGATCTCCTTGTACCGAATCGCAGCGCCAGGGGGGCTGCAAAAAAGCAAACGTTTAACTCCACGCATACACTACGGTGTGTCAACCTTGTCTCCTCCCCCTGGATAGCAGATAAAAGAGGGAGCAAAACAGAAAGGCAAACGATTATCCGGCCTTTAGATAACCCTTTTCAACCGATGTTTATCGTATTTCGCTAAATTTCGCTTATGACGAACAGAAAATAACCAGCTGATGCGCAAACGTTATCGTCCATGCGCAATCCGCTAACAATTTTTTAGTCAGTTGCTTTCATTTAGCCGCGTCATCGGATCCGCTGATACCTCAGGCGCCGGGTAAGGTGAAGGGGCCGCCGCGCTCGATGGCCCGCTGCCAGGCCGGGCGCTGCTCCACCCGCTGTCGCCAGCCTCAATATGGACAAGGTCATGCACGCCACCGCGCGCCAACAGCGCCATCACCGGGAAGCTCATCTGGATATCGGCCATACTTAGACGCTCGCCGGCAAACCATGGCCGCGTGGCAAGATGGTCGTCAATAAACCGCGCATGGGTGGCCAGCTGGGGATCCAGCCACGCTTTCTGAATGCCCTTGCCCAGCAGGGCGCCCAGCGAGCGGACGCCAAAGGGCACAGGGGGTTTACCCAGGCTGGCGAACACCAGCTTCATTAACAGCAGCGGCATCAGCGAGCCTTCGGCATAGTGCAGCCAGAAGCGGTACTGCAGTTTGTCATCTGTGCCCTGCGGCTTCAGCAGCCCATCGCTGTCCCAGCTCTCCTGCAAATACTCAAGGATCGCTCCGGACTCCGCCAGCACATAGCCGTTGTCTTCCAGCACGGGCGATTTACCCAGCGGGTGGATTTTCTTCAATGCCGCTGGCGCCAGCATCGACTTTTCCCGCTGATAGCGGACTATCTGATAAGGCAGCTGCAGCTCTTCCAGTGCCCACAGTACGCGTTGCATCGTGATTGATTAAGATGGTGTACCGTCAGCATGGGCCTCTCCCGTGGTTTGTTCAAATTAACTATAGGAACAGGCGCTCATTGCCGGGAAAATTTCGGCAAAATAGTAAGGAAAAAATGGCAGCAGCTGCCATAGTTAAAGTGTCGACGCAAACCGGAACCTCCATCAACAGATTGCGCAATACTGAGGGACGTCGATGTCGGGGGAAACCCTCTCGTGAACCAACGAGATAATGCGAAAGACCAAGACCGGAAAACAACTAAAGCGCCCAGTTGTGGCGCTTTAGTTTTATCACTCCTCTTCCAGCAGCCGAGCGCCGGTCCCCTCTTCCCCCAGCTTATCGCCCGGGTTGCGTAGCGGGCAATCGCGCCGCGATAAACAGCCGCAGCCAATGCAGCCGTCGAGCTGGTCGCGCAGCGCCGTCAGGGTGTGGATACGCCGGTCAAGCTCCTCGCGCCACTGTGATGACAGCATTTTCCACTCTTTTGCGCTGAGATTGTGCCCTTCCGGCAGCACGCCAAACGCGTCGCCGATGGTGGCCAGCGGGATGCCGATGCGTTGCGCAATTTTGATAATCGCCACCGCGCGCAGGACATCGCGCCGGTAGCGCCGCTGGTTGCCGGCATTCCGCTGGCTATGGATCAGGCCTTTACTCTCATAAAAATGGAGAGCCGAGACCGCCACGCCGGTTCGTTTTGCCACTTCCCCGGGCGTCAGCAGCATTTTGATGCGGGGTGATTTCTTTTCCATAAAGCGCTTTACCTCAAGTTAACTTGAGGAATTATACTCGCCCGCAGACAAAACGACGAATCGAGAATTGAGAGAGGCCGCTTTATGTCCCATCAGGATATTATTCAAACACTGATTGAATGGATTGATGAACATATCGATCAACCACTTAACATTGATATAGTCGCCAGAAAGTCAGGATACTCGAAATGGTATCTGCAGCGGATGTTCCGTACCGTAATGCATCAGACGCTGGGTGATTATATTCGTCAGCGCCGCCTGCTGCTGGCGGCGGAAGCGTTGCGAACCACTCAGCGACCTATCTTTGATATCGCGATGGATCTGGCTACGTCTCGCAGCAAACCTTCTCCCGGGTGTTCCGTCGCGAGTTCGACCGCACTCCCAGCGACTACCGCCATCAGATCTCCGCGTGACGCGGCGGCTGAGGCCTGCTTATGGGCGTGGGAGCATTCGCTAACCACTGCATAAAACTCCCGCGCCGGCATGGCTTTCGCAAACAGCCAGCCCTGACAAAATTGCACGCCGCGCTTGTAGAGCCAGCTTACCTGCTCCGGGGTCTCCACCCCTTCCGCGATAGTTTTTAAACGCAGCCCGCGCGCCATCTCGATGATGTGCTCAGCGATCAGATGGCTGGTGTTGTTGGTGGTCAGCGTATCAACGAAGGTTTTATCGATTTTGAGGATATCGACATTCAGCGCGTGCAGATTATGCAGATTCGAGTAGCCGGTACCGAAATCATCGATCGCAATCTCATAGCCTGCTTCGCGGAACGCCTGGATCACCGGCGTCGTTTTCGCCACGTCGATAAACCCGCGCTCGGTCACTTCGATTTTGATCTGTCCGATGCAGACCGCATAGCTGTGCGCTTTCTCACTGATCTGTGAAATCAGCCGCGCCGAGTGGAAATCGGACGCAGAGAGATTGATCGCCACATACAGCTGCGGATGGCTGGCAAGAAACTCACCCATTTCATAAAACAGCTCATCCACCACGTAGTCCGTGATCTGGGCAATCATGCCTTCATTTTCCGCCAGCGGGATAAACTCCGCCGGGTTCATCACCGGGCCATCAAACCCCGGCCATCGCAGTAGCGCCTCCGCCCCGACGCAGCGGTTATTTTTAATATCGATAATCGGCTGGTAGTGCAGCCGCAGCTGGCGGCAGCTCAGAGCCCGCTGCAGCATATTGCGCGGCGAGTGATACTGCCGACGGGTGCGCGACCACACCAGCACCAGTAAAATACTGCAAATGATCCCCAGCGGCAGCGTCAGGCTGGCCTGGTCACAAAAGTTGTGATAATAGCTGGCCCGCGAGGTGGACATAATGACGGCGATCGGCCGGATAGCGGAGCGGGCTATCGTATACACCCGGCCATTCTGATTTAAAAAAGGTATCGCCTTCGCGAATCAACGCATGAAGTTCCGCGGGCTCGACATTTGTTTACTGACCGAGAAAAAGAGGTTGGTTTTTGGTATCGAATACGCCATAGGCTAAATCGCGATCGCTGGCGATTACCGAGCTGTACGAGAAGGGATTGACCACCACCACATAGGGCCCCTTCTGCATATAATTCATGGCAAAGCCCGGATAAAACGGCGTGTCCCGGTAATAGTAAATCGCGACATCCGGCTTTTGGTGTAATTGGCCGCCGGCATCCGCCAGCCGGTTTGCTGATGAACGGACGTGAACAGATAAAGCGCTGGCCGTTAGCGTAGATCAGATCTTCCACATACAGCAGGCCGCGAACGATATGCAATAAATAACGCTGATGGTCCGCTGAGCATAGCTCCCCGCGATACTCGGCTGCTTTCGCCCGGGCCTGATCCGCTTCGCGGATGACCATTTCCGTTTTTGCAGCGCCAGCTGCGAAAATGAGTGTAATTGATCAATGGTTTCGGCTTTGGCCCGCAGCTGGGCAAACCACAATGCCAGTACCACTGGCAATAAAATAACCAAACCCGTTCCGATGAGCCTTAGCGCCTTATGCGGCGCACTGTCAGCCATTTACGCTTTCATCCATGCGATATGCCTTAATTAAGGTAGACCAAACACGTTAGCAATCGCGACTGCGATAGACATCAGCAGATTTTCTGCCAGCCCTCACGGGCGTCAGCTTTACCCCTGATGGTGAAGAATAATACTTATTTATCAGGTATTCGGAAGATATTCCGCCAAGATTAAGAATAGACGCGCATCTGACTCGGTTTCTCCGTGTAATAAACAAGAACAGGTAATAAAACCCGCAGAATAATAATCATTAGCAAGGCAATGAAAATAAGATCAGCGGGGGTTGCTCACTAATATCCACACAAATAACATTGCTATTAAAACGCAGCGAAAGCTCATTTTTGACTGGTGAAGAAAGCGTCAAGTGTGATATAGTTCACACAAGTTGATGAAACAGAAATGGCGTTTCATCACTCTCTAGTACGCCAGTTGAGACCAGAGCGCTATGCCATCGTCAGTCGCGCCAGGTCATCCATGGTCCCCGACTTTCTTTGAGGATAGGTTAATGGCTTCCATTACTACCAGTGTCGTTTTGTTGCGCTGGCCCCTGGTGAGCGCGGTACTGATGTTTCTCGCCAGCTCGTTGAATATCCAGTTACGGAAAAGTGATTATGCCGGTCTGGCAGTGATCTGCAGCTGCCTCGGCCTTGCCGCCGCCTGCTGGTTCGCCACCGGTTTGCTGGGCATCACCCTGATCGATATCGCCAAAAATCTGGGGTAATATCAAAGATGTGATGATTGAGGTCATGAGTCAGACGCCGCCAGAATGGCCAATGATGATGACCTGAGGTTAAAAAGCTTCCCACCGGGAAGCTTTTTCGTTTCTACGGTCCTTACTTCCCCAGTTTCGCCATCATCTCCGGGCGCATAAATTTATGGATCACCACCATAAAGAGCAGCGATGGCACCAGCAAAATCAGCGCCGTAATCGACGAGACCTGATAGTTACCCGACATGCTGGCGTTATAGAGCAGTAGCGGCAGCGTGGTGATATCCGGCGCGCCGACAAAGAAGGTGCCGGTAAACTCATCCAGCGACTCCAGAAAAACGAAGATGCTGGCGGCAACGATCCCCGGCGCCGCCTGCGGCAGCACAATGTGCCAGAAGGTATATACCGGTCCGGCGCCAAGGTTACGCGACGCCCGCGCCAGCAGCGGGTCGATGGATGAGAAGGCTGCCATACAGATCCACACCGAATACATCAGGCCGTGAACGCTATGCACCAGTACCACCCCTGCGATACTGCCGTTCAATCCCCACTGATAAAACAATCGGGCAACATTCATGTATACCGTCAGGTTGGGAAAGGCCTGCGGGATGAGAAACAGTAGCATAAACAGCACCCGCAGCGGCATTTTCCGCCGGGAAAGCGCATAGCCGGCGGGAACGGAAATCAGCAACAGACCCCACCGACAGCAGGGCGATCAGTACGCTGGTTAACAGCGAGCTGGAGACATCGCTGTACGGATTGAAAACCTGATACCAGTACTTCAGGCCCCACTGGCTGGGCAGCGAATGGGGAAAATACCAGCTTTCCGCTACGGTCCAGATCAACAGATTCAGAAGCGGGCCAAGCATCGCCAGCAGCATAAACAGCAGCAGCAGGCTCTGCAGCACCGGGCTGGCGTCACTTTGCGGCGTCCTCTTACCCACCATGACGGAGAGGAAGCAAGGTTCAGCGCTTTCATCATTCACCGCCTTTTTTGCTGCAGGCTATGGCGCAGGTAAACCACGACAGCGCGCCCGCAGATCGCCAGCGACACCACGCCAAGCGCATTCGCCACCGCGTAATCACCATAGGAATTGACGCGAAACGCCATATCCACCGTCAGCATCGTCGGCGTCCCCACGCGATCATCAGCGGTACCGACAGCACCGACATCATGGTTACCGTCGACAGCACCAGCGCCACGCCGATGGTCGGCAGGACCTGCGGCAGCATGATATCGAACAGGATCCGCGGCCGGGAGGCGCCAAGGTTACGCGCAGCAAGGATCTGCGACGACTCCAGCGCCGACATCGCTCCGCAGATCAGCAGCGTGGCAAAGGCCAGTTGCTTCCAGACAAAGGTGATCACTATCCCTTTCCATCCCAGCCAGGAGAGCGTCTCCAGCGGTGTGACCAGGTCGGCCGCCACCAGCGCATTGTTCATCAGGCCATTTTTGGCGAGAAAAGTGCGCATCATCTGGGCGACAACGATAAACGGAATAAACAGCGGTAAGCGATACAAAAAACCCAGCAGACGAACAACGGGTCGGCACGGTGACAGCGCAATCACTGCCGACAGGGTAATGGCGATCAGCGCTAACAGCGCCACTGAGACCAGTACGATAATCAGCGAAAAGAGCACATCACTGGCGTAAAGCGCATAGACCTTGCGGAAGTGATCGAGCGTGAACGGCTGTCCCGGCGCGGTAAACGCCGAGACCAGCGAAAACCCCAGCGGATACAAAAACAGGATCGCGATCATCAGCGCCGCCGGAGCAACCAGCAGCAGATATTTTAATGAACTGGACATAATGCACCTGGCGTCAGCACAAGAAAGCGCCCGGGCCGACAACCCGGGCGGGAGAAGGCGTTAGTTGGCCACCTGGCTTTCGTAACCCTCTTTGATGTCGTCAAAATAGGGAGCGATCGGGAAGCTTTTGCCATACTTTGCCAGCGCTTCCGGCGAGATTTCGGCAAACAGCTTTTGCCAGGTCGCCGTATCCAGTTTCGGCTTCACCTGGCCGGCGTCGATGTCCGGATACCAGTTAAACTGCTTAACGATCCCCTGCGCCTGCACTTCCGGGCTGGTGGCCAGCGCGATAAAGTCGCGCGCCAGCTGCGGATTCGCCGCCTTCGCCGGGATGACGTAATACATCGGCTGACCCGGCATACCCGGCGCCAGTAAAGCAAGCTTGATCGAGGGCGGCAGCTTGCCCTGATCTTTCCAGCTATAAAACATGTCGACCCATACCGGGCCCATGGCAATCTCTCCCCGGCTCAGCATGTCGAGCGTTCCAGCGTTGCCCGGAGTGAAAGTGACATTTTTTATTGAATGCCTTCAGTTTCTCATAGGCTTGCTGCCAGCCCTTTTCGACGCTTTTATCATAGGCGCGGAGGAGAGGCGCTCGGCGTCGGTCCCGTAGGCGTAGATCCAGCCACCACAAAGCTAACGCCGGACATGCCGTTCTTGATGCCGTTATAGCCAAAAGCCTGAGGATGTTTCTGCGTCCAGGCCACCAGCTCGTCATACGACGCCGGTGGCGTATTGACGAGGTCGCTGTTCCAGGCGATAGCGGTCTGGCTTAAGAACATCGGCATGACGTATCCATCGACGTTACGCCCAGGCGCCTGAGTGGCGCTCGGCGAACTCACCATGCCGCCGGTCTGAATATCCTGACGGTATTTTTGCAGTAATCCCTTTTCCACCTGCTCACCGCCCGCCTTCTGGTGCACTACCGCGACGTCGATATCCCACTGCTGCGCACCGCTCTCCTGCTGGGCCGTTAGCTTCTCGCTAATTTTATTCGACCCGGCGTCGCCGGGGCCGGTACCGATCACCCGCACCTTGACGCCGGGATGAGCGGCTTCAAATTTTGGCCCCAGCCAGGTTTTTACATAATCCACCATATTCTGATCGCCCGCGGTGGCGACATTCAGAATGGTGTCGGCCTGTGCGCCAAGGCTCAGGAAGAGGGTCGTTACGATCGCTGCTTTCGTCTTAGTCAACATGGATTGTCCCCAGAATGAACACGCTGATATCACTGTGATAGTGGTAAAGGAAAAATATGCAGGGCCGGCGTTGGCACATGGAGCCGAACGCGGCTTTTGTCGGCCAGCACTGCGCGGCATCGGCCAGTAGCAGGCGGTCATGACAGCGCACGCTGTGGCGATACAGATTGCCCAGAAACGCGCTTTGCTCCACCACGCCCTCCAGAGCAAGTCCCTCCAGCGGCGCAGGCTGCGTTAGTTCAGCGAGCGCGGCATCAGCGCTGCGAAAATAAATAACTTTTTCCCCCTGCTGAGCGGCGGATAAACCGGATATTGCGGCAGCGGATAATTCACCGGAGGTTATTTTATTATCGGCGCCCATAAAATCAGCGACGAAGGGCGTCGCGGGACGTTGATATATTTGTTCCGGGGTGCCAGTTTGTTCAATACGCCCCTGATTTAATACCGCAATGCGGTCCGCCATCACTAAGGCTTCCTGCTGATCGTGGGTGACAATTAATGACGTGAAACCCAGTCTCTTTTGCAGAGATTTAATTTCATGGCGCACATTCAGGCGCACTTTGGCATCCAGATTAGATAACGGCTCATCCAGCACCAGCACCTGGGGCTCTATGGCCAGGCTCTTGCCAGCGCCACCCGCTGCCGCTGACCGCCCGACAGTTCGGTCACTTTCACCTCGCCAAGTCCCTCAAGATTCACTATTCGCAGCAGCTCCGCCACCCGCCGCGCGATATCCGCCCCGCGCCATTTGCCGCAGTTTCAGGCCATAGCCGATATTGCGCGCTACCGTCAGGTGCGGCCACAGGGCGTAGCTTTGAAACACCATGGTGATATTGCGCTGCTCCGGCGCAAGATGGGTGATCGTTCGACTGGCAATCGCCATCTCGCCGCTTTGCACCGGAATAAAACCGCAGAGCGCGTTCAGCAGCGTGGTTTTCCGCATCCCGACGGACCCAGCAGGGCAATCATTTCCCCTTGCTCGACCGCCAGATCGATATTATGTAAAACCACTTTATCGCCATAACTAATTTTAAGGCCAGAGATCTTTAAATAACTCATATTCGCTACCTGAAAGCGCTGTTGCGGGCATTTTTTTATTGGTATGAACACGTGTTCATTTAGCTGTAAAAAAAATGCAACGTTGACTCGACATGATGTGAGCCTACTTTGTCGGGTATTTATGACAATTTAATTAAGCGACAAAATTTGGCGAGGGTAAATGAAAATAGATGTGCTTGGCTGCGGGAGCGCCTTTCCTGCACACAAAATACTTCCGCGTTGCGGGTAATCGACGCGGACAACAAACAGTGGTTAATCGACTGCGGCCCCACCGTTCCCCGCGCACTCTGGCAGCGCGGCGG
>OIEZ01000111.1_pt1 | contig 14201 bp, 12 predicted proteins | sample 1581941 | NCBI WGS metagenome assembly OIEZ01 (sample SAMN04414078, study PRJEB24778) | human gut metagenome | material: faecal | host: Homo sapiens | reverse complement strand
CATGCAGAGATGACGTCGGCAGCCAGCTGATATCCCGGCCATCCTCACGAAATACCCATTCGGCGACTTTTCCCGTTGCCGGCATAATAAATGTCAGGCATGAATGATGGCGCAAATCGGCTATTTTACTCAGCGGTCTCGCTGTCGAGCGTAAATAGGCCGGCGAGGCCACCAGACATAGCGCCGCATCTTCCAGCTTTTTTGCCACCAGGCCGCTGTCGGGTAAATGTCCCTGGCGCACCACCAGATCGAAGCCCTCAGCGATAATATCGACATTACGGTTGGTAATATTCAGCTCAATCTGTACGTCGGGGTGCAACTGACGGTACAACGCCAGCCGGGCGGGCAAACGATAGTGTCCCCAGGTGGTGGGGGCGCTCAATTTAACGCGCCCGGATAACGCCCCTTTTTGCCCCTGCGTCTCCCGTTCGGCATTATCCAGCACCTCAAACGCCTGGCGGACCTGACTCAGATAGGCGCTTCCGGCCTCGGTCAGGCTGATCCGCCGGGTGGAGCGGCGCAGCAGCTGGCACCCCAGACGCGTTTCAAGACGGGTGACGGCCCGGCTTAACACCGACGGCGTCGACGACAGCGCCACCGCGCCGGCGGTAAACGACCCGCGCTCGGCCACCGCCAGAAAGACTTCTACATCCGCAAGATAATCAAACCGCCGGGCCATTTGGTTCTCCAGAGAACAAATGATTGTCATTCCAGGCATCTTATCTTCCCGAAGGGATTTAATAAAATCGTTTACCGAGGCTTAACCGGGCCATCTGCCCCTCTTTTTTACTGCTTTCTGGAGACCATGATGCATCGTTTTCACTCTTCGTTCTCGGCCTGCTGTCCCTGGGGCAGACCGCACTGGCGGCCGGGCCTGACGCCCCTGCCCATCTGGCGCTATGGCGCAGTTATACCGGGGTCACCTGGCAGCAGCGCGTCGATGCGCATTCCGTCAATGCGCCCATCGCAGGATTGCACTTTGACGCCGCCGGTCGGGCATTTGTTAGCACCCCACGTCTGATTTCGACCCAGGCGCCCGCCACGCTCAGCCTGCTCGATACCAAGTCCCTGAGCGGCCCGGCACGACTCACCGCCTTTCCGTCCACCGCGGCCAACAGCATCAGCGCCGATCCCCGCACGCACCTGCGCAATGTGCTGGGCTTTTACGTCGATAACCGCAACGGCTGGCTATGGGCGTTAGATCAGGGCTTTGTCGCAGGGGAAAAGACGGCGCCGCCGGGGGCGCAAAAATCATGATCTATGCGCTCAGCGACGGTCATCTGGTGCAGCGTATTCCGCCTCGACAGCGTCGCCGACCGGGAAGGAAGCTTCCTCAACGATATTGTGGTCGATGAGGCGCGCCGGGTGGCGTATATCGCCGACAGCGGCCTGCGCAGCGCGCCGGACAATCAGGCCGGACTGATCGTCGCGGATGCTAACCGTGGGACGGTCCGCCGGGTACTGAACCAGCACCCGGCGTTGATGCCGGTTGCCGGTCTGCAGGGTTGGTTTCACATGGGGAAACGGGTCTGGCCGGGCAACCCCATTATGCTTGGTATCAATGGTATTGCGCTGTCACCGGACCAGGAAAACCCTCTACTGGACGGTCACCACCGGTACCACCGCGCGGACCATCGCCACCGCCGCGCTGCGCGATCCCGCGATGAACGAACGCCAGCTCGCCGCGGCCATCCGTACCGCGGGTGAGGTCGGCGGGAATAGCGATGGGATCGTGGTCGATAAGCATGGCGCACTCTATATCACCGATGTGACCCATAACGGTATTGTCCGTTATCGCCCGCAGAGCGGGCGGTTCACCCTGCTTGCCGCTGACGACCGCGTGTACTGGCCCGATACGCCGACTATCGGCCCGGATGGCGCGGTAATGTTCACCGCCAGCCATTTAAACCAACACTTCGCTCAGGCGGTTAAACCGGGAGAAGAGAAATATACCATCTGGAAAGTGGTGCAACCCTGATCCACACGGCAGGCAGGCCCGTTGGACCTGCCTGCGTTTTTACCAGGTTTTGCCAATATTAAACTGAAACTGTTCTGCTTTATCGCCATCATACTTTTTAAACGGCTCTGCCCAGGAGAAGACCAGTGGACCGAGGGGAGACATCCACTGCACGGCAATCCCCGCGGAGAGACGAATATGACCCGGATCGCCGTAATCAGGGATCCCTGCCGCCAGCGTCTGCGCGGTGTTCTGCCAGGATGTGCTCCAGACCGTCCCGGCATCAACAAACAGCGAGGTTCGCAGGCTATCGGCGTACTTATCATTCACAAAGGGGGTTGGAATGATAAATTCGCTGTTCAGCACCGCCATGGCATTCCCGCCGACCGCATCAGATGAGGCGTCCAGCGGGCAGGCGCTATAGCTGCTTTCGCTACCATTGCAGCGGTAATAGGCCGCTTTAGGCCCAATGGTGTTAGAAGAGAAGCCGCGCACTGACGACGAGCCGCCGGCGTAAAAGTTATCGTAGAACGGTACACTTTTGCCGTCTAACCCACCGGCATAGCCTGCACGCAAACGTTCCATCCAGACCCAGCGCTTATTCTCGCTCAGCGGCAGATACTGGGCGGTGTCAAATGAGAGCTTGTAGTAGCTATTATCCGAACCGGGGAGGGTCACTTTACCGCTAAGACTGCTCTTGTTTCCCGCACGCGGGAAGAAGCCGCGATCGAGATCGTTATATCCCCATCCAAGACTCACAAAATAGTCGTTGGCGCTATATTTCGCGCCGCTGTCGCCATCTTTCGTCACCACGCTGGGCTCGATTCCCCGGGAGCTGAGGTAGCGCCAGGTCGTCAGCTCCGGATCCATATTGGTCAGGCGATTATGAACATAATCCAGTCCCAGGTTCAGGGAGTTATTTTCGCTAATGGGAAACCCCAGCGTACTGCCTAAGCCATAGCTCTGCTGGTTATAGCTCCCGGCATCCGCATCGGAAGCATCATAGCTGTTATAAAAAATCTTTCCGCCCAGGCTGATGCCATCGACGGTAAACCACGGGTTCGTCGCCCCCAGTTCAAGATAAGACTGGTAGCTGTTGCGCGTCCCGTTGAAGCTAACGCTATTACCCGTTCCCAGCCAGTTATCCTGAGTCACGCCAAGCTGATAGCTCACGCCGCTGTCCGTACCAAATCCCAGGCCCACGTTAAATGAGCCGGTGTTGCGCTCCTTCACCTTGTAGACCACATCGACCTGATCTGCCGTCCCACTGACCGGAACGATCTGCTGTTCAACGTTCTCAAAAAAACCCGTTCGGTCAAGACGTACTTTCCCTTGTTCGACTTTTTCGTTGTTGAGCCACGCCCCTTCCATTTGGCGCATTTCACGACGCAGCACCGCGTCCCGGGAGGTGTCGTTACCGGAAAATCGGATCTGGCGTACCGAGTAGCGGCGGCCCGCGTTGACCTGAATATGCAGCGCCGCGCGGTGATGCGCATCATCGATTTCCGGCGTGGTCGTCACCTGCGGCCAGGCATAACCATACTTACCGAAACGCTTTTTGATCTCATTTTCAACTGTGGTGACTTGCGCCCCGCTGTACCATGCCCCCGCCAGCGGCTGGGCAAGGGCCTCGATCTCCGGGCCATGCTGCGCCAGGTCGCCTGTCACCTGAGTTCGGTCGACCCGATAACGTTCGCCTTCATTGAGGGCGATAGTGATATACAGGGATTTTTTATCTGGCGTCATACTGACCTGCGTGGACTCGATAGCAAAGCGCGCATAGCCGCGAGCGAGATAAAACTGCGCAGCGTTTCCAGATCGGCTTCCAGCTTCTGCTTCTGGTATTTTTTATCGGCTACCACGTTCCACCACGGCACATTATCGCGTAGCTGAAGCTGGTCCAGGAGCGTCTCTTCCCGAAACGCCTGATTACCGATAATGTTTATTTGTGCGATTTTCGCCGAGATGCCTTCCTGAAAGACGAACGTTAAGTCAACGCGATTACGCGGTAACGGGGTCACCACCGCGTGAACCTGCGCACTGTATTTCCCCGCACTGTAATAGAAATCCTGTAACCCTTTTTCTATTTCGCTAAGCGAATTTCTGTCCAGTGCGCTACCTGCAGAAATACCGGACGCGGTGAGATTTTCCTTTAGCGCATCATCCTTCACTGACTTATTTCCGGAAAAACTGACGCTGGCAATAGTGGGCCGTTCCTTAACCTGCACCACCAGCGTTTTCCCATCGCGCAGGATCTGCACATTCTCGAAATTGCCGCTCGCATACAGCGCACGCACAGCCTCGCTGACATCTTCTGGCGTCACCGCATCTCCCGCGTGCAATGGCATACTTAATAGCGCCGCCCCGACGGTCACGCGCTGTAGCCCTTCAAAACGGATATCATCAACTTGATATGATGTTGCGGCATATAACGTTAAAGGGGCGAGTCAATAATCCGCTGATGATATGAGTCTTTTTTAACATGAATGTGTCGTCTACGAGATAATGAGCAATAGCAGTATTCTGCTGGCGTTGAGCTTATTTGTTCAGGATGCATCTCTAAAATGTGCGACAGAAAATAACCTGAGCGAGGCGCAGAATTACATGCAATTATGGCGATAAAATGGAGAAAAAAAGGATGTTAAATCATCTTTAAAAATATATTTAATGATGGAACTTTTGCTGAACGCCGTGGTTCTAATGGCCAACACCAGGGCTATATTTAGATTTACCTGAACGTTTTTTTACTTAAAAAAAAAGCCCCCTTTCTTGTTAATGGAAAGGGGGAAAAATTCTCGTTAGGAATGATGCTCTCTGGGATCACCAGGAACAGGGAGAAAAATATCCTGAAACCCAGCAGATATAATGAAGAGAAATTGAATAAATTATGCAACTGATATCACAACATTCTACCCCGTATACACTGCCAAAGGCCGTTAACGAACATCTCCATATTTTCCTCAAAATAGCAGAATACAGTAGGGTCGCCTTATCAAGGCATCAAGGAAAGTCTATCGTTATCTACAATAGCCAAGCAGTGGCGCCTCGCCAAGGAAGGTGAGGCATAGGCTTCACTATCCTGCCGCCTCCCATCATCAATCACAGGGAATCGCGTATGACACGCTTACTTAAAACGATGTTACCTATCATTCTCTGCACCCTCGTTGGGTTATCGTTCGCTTCACCCACGCAGGCGGCCTCCAGTCTGCCGATTGTTCTCCCCGCGCTAACATGCGATGCGCTAAGCGCTACCGACTTCAGCGCCGCCGTTGGCGCAAAGGTCACTATCAACCACACTGAAATGCAGACCTCCGCGCAGGGAAGCTGGTGCAAGGTGAGCGCCACTATCGCCCCCCAGATTGGCGTGCAGATTGCCCTGCCGACCCAACGCTGGAGTCAACGTTTCTTGCAGGTCGGCTGCGGCGGACTGTGCGGGAGTATTAACCTGAGTCTGTCGAATGCCAGCGGCTGCCTGCCGGCAATGAACGGCGAGTTTGTGGTGGCAGCAACCGATATGGGGCACCATGGCAGTATGATGGATGCGTCATGGGCCGAAGATCCGCAAAAGCGCATCGATTTTGCCTGGCGCGCCAACCACCTGACCGCCGTGCTGACCAAAGCGGTGATTCAGACGCTTTACCGCCAGCAACCAAAGTACGCGTACTTTATGGGCTGCTCAGACGGCGGTCGCGAAGCATTGATGGAAGCACAGCGCTTTCCGCAAGATTTTGACGGTATCAGCGCTGGCGCGCCTGCGGCCTTTTTCCAGTTTCAGAATTCCTTCTTCCACGGCTGGAATGTGGCCGCCAATCAGCGTCCGGACGGTACCGCTATCCTGCTGAAAGATCGCCTTCCTCTGATTCACCAGGCCGTGCTGGCTCACTGCCCGACGCTTTCCGGCGTGCAGGATGGTATCCTGCAAAATCCGTATGCCTGTCAGTTCTCTGAGTCATGGCTCCCCCGCTGTCCTGCCGATGCTCAGGACCGTTCTACCTGCCTGACGCAGGAAGAGATCGAGGTGGTGAAAAAACTCTACCGCGGCGCTTACGACAGCCACGGCGCCCAGTTTGTCGCTGGCGGTCTGCCGCTGGGCTCCGAGCTACGCTGGCCGGTGCCCGAGACCCCGACCGGCCACTCGATGTCGGAAATGATGGTACTGCCGGCTCTGCAATCCGTGCTCCTGCCGGGAGGAAAACAGAAGATCCAATCGATGCGGGATTTCCCACTGAACCAGCAGAATTTTGACGCCGTCGCTCAACTGGCACCGCTCTATAATGCGGCAAATACCAATCTTCATGCCTATCAGCAGCGCGGCGGCAAGCTTATTCTCTGGCACGGTCTGGCCGATGACTCCGTCAGCCCAGCCTTTTCTATCGCCTATTACCGCGGCGTAGAGGCAGAGATGGGCCATGCCGCAACGGATTCCTTCCTGCGGTTATTCCTGCTGCCTGGGGTAGCACATTGCGGTAATGGCGAAGGTTACGATCAAATTGATCTCCTTACCCCGCTGATGCGCTGGACCGAGGAAGGCATCGCGCCGCAAGAGATCATGGCCGGAAACGGGCGCCAGCCGCCACCAGCCTGCCGCCGATGACAGAAAACCAGATGCCCAACGCAGTTTCACGGCGTGCAGAAAGTCAGTCAGCCTTACGCTGACGCCGCCCCAGCCGTTATCGCGACTCGCCCGGCGTACCCCTTTCCGGCCATTGCCCGTTATAACGGGCACGGCGACGTGAATGACGGCGAAAATTATCATGCAGAGCAATCAACCGCGTTTGGTCATCTGCAGCTGGCAAAACCCGCCAGCGACTATATTGGCCCTGATAATCAAAAAAATTATCAGGTTCGCCACGGCGAACTCACTGTTCAATAAACCCCAAGGCTCCTCGCTGAGGAGCCATTCGTTATGGGATTAGCCGCAATCATGCGTAGCAAAACGCTCCAGCAATCGGTATTAAACGACCTGCTCCTGTGGATCGATAATAATCTGGATAAGAAACTGACCGTCGACGATCTGAGCGATATCTCTGGTTATTCCCCCTGGCATTTGTTTCGGCTCTTCCGTCATTATTTTGATCGATCGCCGATGGAATATATCCGCCAGCAGCGCATGTCGCTCTGTCGCCGTTTATTGCTGACGACGCCTGGTTACCGTATTGTCGATATTTGTATTATGGTTGGTTATGACGATCTCAGTGCGTTTAATCGTACCTTCAAAAAATATTATGCGCTCACACCCACTCAGTATCGCTATCAGATCACGCGGCAAAATAAGGAGGTCCCCCTCCTCCGCATCGCTGCGGTTGGGAATGGAAGGGGGACAGGGGATATTACAGAAGGGAAATAGCAGGATGCTATTATCGAACCCGGTCGGAATCAACGACCTTGCGCGACGGAAATCAGTATAAAAGGATATGTTGAGCTAATAATGTAGAGGGCGTGAAGATTTTGTCAGCGATTATAACCGCCTCCTCCGCTCTCATCTGAAATAAAAAAACCGGGCCGCGCTGCACCCGGTTTCATTCTCACCAGCACCATCAGAAGTGAGTATTTACGCTAACAAAGAAGGTCCGCCCCGATTCGTTATAGGTCTCGGCACCCGCGCCATACAGATAAGCTCCCGTCGTCGCGTTGCCGGTCGTTTGCGCATTCCCTGCCCGGTAGTGACGGATATCAAACAGGTTATCTATCCCGCTGGTGAAGCTCAGGTTTTTGTTCACATCCCAGGTCGCACTGAGACCGACAATACTGTATGGGCTGACTTCGTTTAATTCGCTGCCGCTGACCGCCTCGCCCTTATAATTAAAGCGTTTTGGTTTCTGTCGGCCATACCAGGTAAAGGTGCTCTGCAGAGAGAGATCTTCACGGACCTGCCAGCTCAAAGTCGAGTTTCAGGGTAAACTGCGGGATCACTGACAGCCGGTCGCCGGTCGTCTTATTCTTGCTCTGCAGCATCCATGTCAGGTTATTGCTCCAGTTAACCGTCTCCCCCACCGGAAGATTCAGCGTTCCTTCCAGGCCTTCCACTAACGCCTTTGGTACGTTTTCCCACTGATAGATATTGGTGGTGCCGTTGCTGGCGGTGCCCACCGCCGCCGTACCCTGACTCAATCTTGTTGTGATAGTCGTTACGGAACCAGGTGATTCCCGCCTGATAGCCATCATGCTTGTACTCAAGACCAATCTCTTTATTAACGCTGGTCTCCGCTTTCAGGTCGCTATTCCCCATCAGATAGCAGGCGGAACTACTGGCGTAACAGCCTTGACCGTTGCTGTAGAGAATATAGTTCGGGTTCAACTGGTAGTAGGTTAGGTGCCTTGTAAGCGCGGGCAATGCCCAGCTTCAGCGTCCAGTCATCCGTCAACTCCTGGGAGAGGTTCAGTGAGGGGCTCCAGTTATTGCCGACGATGCTGTGGTGATCGAAGCGCAGGGCGGGTGTCAGCATGGTACTGTCCGTTAGCGCCATATTATCTTCGGTAAACAGCGAGAAGATCTCGGCGCTGGAGTACGGGCTACGACCGGTAGCCGACACACCGTCGATAGTCCCGTAAGAGAGCGCCTGGGTTGTCGATACGCCATCTTTCATCCGCTGCTGATTCCATTCGGTGCCCAGCGTCAGATTCTGATCGACCCCCAGCGTAAACGGAATATTCACTTCGCTATGTAGCAGGACATCGGCCAGATCGATATCTGAAAACTCGCTACTGGAGAAGATCCCTTCCGTACCGCCCGCCAGCCCTTCATTCATTCGCGAGTTACGGGTGTGTTCGTACTGGGCATAGCTGTTGCTGGTCACGCCATTATCCCAGCCGCCGGTCCATGTGACGCCGTAAGTTTGCCGGTAGAGACGGTTGGTCTCTTTCCCGTACATACTCTTCACCAACGTACTGGTATTGGTGTTTTGCGTGTCGCCGGCATAGAGGTTGCCCTGGCGGCTGTAGCCGGCCTCAAACTCCAGGGCCTGCATCGGGGCGAACTCCCAGCGTAGCTACTGTGAATATCTTTGTTCACCACCCCTTCACGTCCGGCGGGATAAGAACCGGCGTAGGAACCGGTACGCTCCGCTTCATGCCCGGCGTTAATGTCCTGAGCATCAGCCTGGGTTTTACTCAGATTACCCCAGAGATTGAAGCTGACACTGTCCGACAGTGGACCATTGAGGCTAAAGTTGGTACGTTTCGTCGCCCCTTCTTTACGGTGCTGCGGAGCTTCATATAGGTATTCCACGACCCGTGCCATTCTGGCGTGGTCGGTTTGGTCACGATGTTGACGACCCCGCCCATCGCGCCATTACCATAGCGCGCCGCCGCCGGGCCGCGGATCACATCGATATGATCGATCATCTCCGCTGGCACCCAACTGGTATCGCCGCGGGAGTCACGATCGCCGCGCCAGCCATACCGCACCGAGTTACGGCTGGTGACAGGTTTTCCATCGACCAGCCACCAGAGTGTTCTCTGGCCCCATTCCACGGATATCAATTTGCCGGTTGTTGCCTCGCTGACCGCTGGTGGAGTTACCGGTCAGATTGACTCCGGGTTGCGTGCGAATTAACTCCGACACATCGCGGGCGGGGGGATGTTTGCGAATCTCGTCCGCAGTAATGGTCGACACGCCCGGCGCCTGCAGGTTCTGCCTGGCGGCAGTCACCACCATCGTTTCCTCGTGATTTCAGCAGTGGGGGTGCTCTCGTCAGACGTCGATGGTTCGATAACGCTCTCTGTCGCCTGCAGCGGCACGCTACAGGCGAGCAAAGGAATGACGATCCCCAGCGGGAAGTGAGACGTGTATTTCATAGAATATGCCCTGTTTTCTGTTGCTGTCGGGCATAACGCCTTCCCCAATTGAAAAAACAATGGGATAAAATACTCGCCTCTGCGCCTCGCCAGATTTTGGCGTAGGTCAGCCCCTTCCCGATAGTCATGGGAATAAGAAAACAGCATGAGGCATAATAAAATTAAGTGCCCTGTTTCATCATTAGAGAAAAAGCGCTGCGCGCTATTCTTTGATAGCGTAATCCAGACAGCGAATAATAAGAGTAATGTGCTGTGCTACGGTAATAAAAATGAGATTCATTATCAAGATGATAATAATCAATATCGGGGAAAATAAAATAAACACAAATAATCAAACAGTTACAACAAAACAAATGGAGAAGAATAAAATAAAAATATCATCATCATTTTCTATTTATCATTAAAAACACACATTTCCGCCATATTATCTCCATAGTTAAAGTAAAGATAAAAGCACATTAATAGCAAGCGATAAAATGGGAGAAGACTATTTGTCGGCATCGTTATGTTTTTACGCCCTTGTCGTGCCCGGCTAACGGCAGCCGTTCTGCTAAAATAACCACATCCCCCTGCGGAGTGTTCCTCCATGAACGCCAACTTGCTATCACGCCTGTTTATCGCCTGGCTCACCTGCCTCGCGGCGCTGTTATTCGCCCCTATCCTGCTTGCGGCGGAGGCGGAAAAAGCGCCGCCAGTCGCAACCGAAGACAATACGCTGTCGATCCACATCGACGATATGCTGCAGCCATGGAAAGGCGATCTGCCCGGCATGACCGAGCGGCGCACCATTCGGGTATTAACCACCTACAGCAAAACCTTCTTTTTTATTGATAAAGGCACTCAGCGCGGAGCAACCCACGATATCTTTATGGCGCTGGAAAACGATCTGAATAAGCAGTTGGCGAAAGGATAAAAAGCTCAAACAAGCGCCACCTGAAGCTGCATATCGTTTTTGTGCCGGTCAGCCGGGATAATCTCTTTATCGCGCTTAATGAAGGTAAAGGCGATATTGCGGCTGCCAATCTGACCATCACGCCCTCGCGGGAAGCCCAGGTCGATTTCGCCCAGCCGCTCTACAGCAACGTGAAAGAATTACTGATCTCCGGGCCGGCATCGCCGAAGATCGACAGCCTGGAGCAGCTCTCCGGCCAAACCGTCTTTGTTCGCCGCTCCTCCAGCTATCACGAGAGTCTGCAGGCGCTGAATGCCCGATTTGCCAGTGAGTCGCGGCCGCCGGTTATCCTGGAGGCAGCGCCGGAAGCGCTGGAGGATGAAGATCTGCTGGAAATGCTCAACGCCGGGCTGATTCCGCTGATCGTCGTCGATCAACACAAAGCCGTTTTCTGGAAACAGGTGTTTCCGAAAATTCAGGTCCATGACAACGTGGTGCTGCGCGACGGCGGCAATATTGCCTGGGCGGTACGCAAAGACAGCCCGCAGCTGCTGGCGGTGCTAAACAACTTCGTCAAAAAGAATCGTCAGGGCACCACGCTGGGTAATACCCTCCTGCTGCGTTACCTGAAAAATGCCAAATATGTCAAAAATGCCGCCGCGAGTAAGGAACGGCGCAAGTTCCTCGCCATGGTGGAAGTCTTCCGCAAATATGGCGATCGCTACGATGTCGACTGGCTGCTGATGGCGGCCCAGGGGTACCAGGAATCGCGACTGAACCAGTCGGTGCGAAGCCACGTCGGCGCCGTCGGGGTAATGCAGGTGATGCCCAGCACCGGAAAAGAGCTGAAAGTGGGCGATATTAAACAGTTGGATCCCAACATCCATGCTGGCGTGAAATACATGCGCTGGATGATAGATCGCTACTATGCTGATGAGCCCATGACCCGGCTCGATAAGGCGCTGTTTGCCTTTGCCTCCTATAACGCGGGTCCGGCGCGTATCGCCCGCCTGCGCACCATGACTAAACAGCGAGGATTTGACCCGAACGTCTGGTTCGGTAATGTCGAAAATCTGGCGGCAGAAAAAATTGGCGCCGAGACGGTCACCTACGTCAGTAATATCTATAAGTATTACATCGCCTATCGGCTGATCGTCGATGATATGGCCCGCAAACAGAAAGCGACGGCCGCGCCGCGACAGGAGCCAGCAGCAGAGCCAGTGAAACCGCAGCCCAGCGTGGCGACGCCGGAGACCGCTCAGGCGCCCTCTGCCTGAAACGCTCGTCGCCGCAGGTTAAAAACCGGTTCTGACACGGTGGCGCAGAAAAAATGCTGAAAGGATAAAGAAAAAGCCCCGGCGAAACCGGGGCTTTTTGTATTTTACGGCGCAGGCAACGCGTTTAAGGCAAGCCTTAAAACGGGATGTCGTCGTCGAAGTCCATCGGCGGTTCGTTAGAAGAAGGCGCTGCCGGGGCCTGCTGCTGCGGACGGGACTGTGCGCCGCCGCTGAACTGGTTGCCGCCCTGCGGCTGCTGAGGCTGACCCCAACCGCCCTGCTGCTGGCCGCCGCCTGCCGGCGCGCCGCCACCCTGACGGCCGCCCAGCATCTGCATGGTGCCGCCAACGTTAACCACGACTTCGGTGGTGTATTTCTCCTGACCGGATTGATCGGTCCACTTGCGGGTACGCAGCTGGCCTTCGATATATACCTGAGAGCCTTTGCGCAGATACTCGCCAGCGACTTCCGCCAGTTTGCCGAACAGCACAACGCGGTGCCACTCGGTCTGCTCTTTCATTTCGCCGGTCTGCTTGTCACGCCAGGATTCGGAAGTTGCCAGCGTGAAGTTGGCGACAGCGCCGCCACTTGGCATGTAGCGTACTTCCGGGTCCTGCCCCAGATTACCGACGAGAATCACCTTGTTTACGCCTCTGCTGGCCATGTTCGTGTCTCCTGAATACGTTTCTTAATAGTGTAAACGCGCGAGTGTACCATTTCCACGTAGCATTTTGATAGCTGCGAGGCTGATTCCAGAGATAGTACCCGCCTACGACATTGTTGCACACTCGACCTGAATTTGCATTCCGATACTGTATATTCATTCAGGTTAAATTGTGTCATAATTAGCCGTTTCTGCCGTTTGTCCTTCAAGCAAACCAGGCAATCCGTGTATCTACCTACCGGGAAAGGTGAATGGATAAGATCGAAGTTCGGGGCGCCCGCACCCATAATCTCAAAAACATCAACCTCGTTATCCCGCGCGACAAACTCATTGTCGTCACCGGGCTTTCCGGGTCTGGCAAATCTTCACTCGCTTTCGACACCCTGTATGCCGAAGGCCAGCGTCGCTACGTCGAATCGCTCTCCGCCTATGCGCGACAGTTCCTGTCGCTGATGGAGAAGCCGGACGCGACCACATCGAAGGGCTGTCGCCGGCGATTTCCATCGAACAGAAATCAACCTCTCACAACCCCCGTTCGACGGTGGGTACCATTACCGAAATTCACGACTACCTGCGTCTGCTGTACGCCCGCGTCGGTGAACCGCGCTGTCCGGATCACGACGTGCCGCTGGCGGCGCAAACCGTCAGCCAGATGGTCGATAACGTCCTCGCGCAGCCGGAAGGCCTGCGCCTGATGCTGCTGGCGCCCATTATTAAAGAGCGTAAAGGCGAGCACACCAAAACCCTGGAAAACCTCGCCAGCCAGGGCTACATCCGCGCGCGGATCGACGGCGAAGTCTGCGATCTTTCGGATCCGCCGAAGCTGGAGCTGCAGAAGAAGCACACCATCGAGGTGGTCATCGACCGCTTTAAGGTGCGCGACGATCTGGCGCAGCGCCTGGCCGAGTCGTTCGAAACCGCGCTGGAGCTCTCCGGCGGTACCGCCATTGTGGCCAATATGGATGATGAAAAAGCGGAAGAACTGCTGTTTTCCGCTAACTTCGCCTGCCCGATCTGCGGCTATAGCATGCGCGAGCTGGAGCCGCGCCTGTTCTCCTTCAACAACCCGGCGGGCGCCTGCCCGACCTGCGACGCCTCGGCGTCAGCAATATTTCGATCCCGACCGCGTGGTGCAGAATCCGGAGCTGTCGCTGGCGGGCGGCGCCATCCGCGGCTGGGATCGCCGCAACTTCTACTACTTCCAGATGCTGAAGTCGCTGGCGGAGCACTATAAATTCGACGTCGAAGCGCCGTGGGGCACCCTCAGCGCCAGCGTGCAGAAAGTGGTCCTGTACGGTTCCGGTAAAGAGAATATTGAATTCAAATACATGACGACCGCGGCGACACCTCGGTGCGCCGCCATCCGTTCGAAGGCGTGCTGCATAACATGGAGCGCCAGCTACAAAGAGACGGAATCCAGCGCGGTACGCGAAGAGCTGGCGAAGTTCATCAGCAATCGCCCGTGCGCCAGCTGCGACGGTACGCGTCTGCGCCGCGAGGCGCGCCATGTGTTTGTGGAAAACACCCCGTTGCCGACCATTTCCGATATGAGCATCGGCCACGCGATGGACTTCTTCAACAATCTGAAGCTCTCCGGCCAGCGGGCGAAAATCG
>OIEZ01000110.1_pt1 | contig 14415 bp, 10 predicted proteins | sample 1581941 | NCBI WGS metagenome assembly OIEZ01 (sample SAMN04414078, study PRJEB24778) | human gut metagenome | material: faecal | host: Homo sapiens | reverse complement strand
CGCTGTCGGCAATGATATCACGACTGGGCAGTGAATATAGCATACCATCGTGTCCCATAGCTATTCCGTCATCAATGGCAATTGTATTGAACTCTGCTGCAAAACATCCCAGTTTTTCGATCTCGGCTTTTACTTGCTGACCTATTTCATGCAGATGGGTATGTCCCGGAACAAACTGTGTAAACGAATTTACTATGGCTATAATGGGCTTGCCCATCATTTCTTTTTTCATGCCGTTAGCTACCCATAAAGCTCTCGCTCCTGCCATACGGCGACCCTGTGTGCTAAACGAACTGCGTAACTGATTCTTCATCTTATTCTAAATCTATAACGTCCTATACTTATTGAAAAAGCCTTCCTCACCATGTGAGAAAGGCTTTCAATTATTTCTTTATATGTACAACTACACATACACAACCTTTCTCACGCTCCCAGTGTGACCACCACGACGCGAATAATATGCAGGACTGCCAGGTTATTTAGAGTAGTAATATTCATATATCTGTTTTCTTTGTTTCTTTAACGACTGCAAAGGTAAAGCGTTTTTTTGTAACAAACAAATAAAATGAAGATTTTTTTTCTTATAAATTATCATTCGTAACTAAATCGGGCTTTAAACAATCATTTTATCACAAATATACACTATATCTTCCGACGGATAAATAAAAAAGAGAATACAAACCAATGCACTCTCTTTTCTATTCATTTATTTCATTTTATAAATTTACTTATTCGCCACATCTTCCATATAGGAATCCAACCCTTTGTTTTTCAATGTAACATTCAACAACTGCACATACTTCTTGTACTGCTCATTTGTCAATGTACGTTTCATCAGTTTGAAGTTTCCATATACGGCTTCACGCAATTTTTTACCTTGTTTAGCTTCTTTTGCGTAGCTTGCGCTTTGCACTTTGTCAGCAAAATAATCAGAAATGTTAGCAACCTCCTCCATCTGACGTGCATCCAGATTCAAATATTTGCTCAACTTTGCGACGTTAACATCTACCTTCCAATCTTTACCTTCTACTTTTTCTCCTGCAAAACTTGTAGCTGACATTCCTAATGCCACTACAACCAACAATACTAAACGTTTCATAATACCTAAAATTTTAATTTGTTAAACCTAAAAACAATTTACTTAGTACCTAGTACCTAAGAACTAAATAATACCTTTTAAAAACAATCTCGTTATCTCTTTCTCTTTACGTTGCAAATATAACAACATGCTTTATAACATGTTATCATATATCTGTTAATTAAAGCAAACATCTATCAAAACGAGCAGTTAATTGATTTATATCAAGGATTAAACGCCACCGAAAATGCATTTATAGTATCATAATAACAAATTTATGTAATATAAACGTAATAACAAAGGATTAAGGGGAATTAATTCGTATCTTTGCCAACGGAAAACTTACGTAAGTAGTTTATATTACATTATTATAATAAGAAAACATGGAAAATAAGTACATCACCGTAGCATACAAACTTTATGTAATGCAAGACGGCCAGAAAACATTGGTAGAAGAAGCAACTGTAGAACATCCTTTCCAGTTCATATCCGGCTTAGGAACCACACTGGAACGCTTTGAAACAGAAATAACAGCCTTGAAGAAGGGTGATAAATTTGAATTTGTCATTCCTACCGCAGAAGCCTACGGAGAATATATGCCCGAAGGTGTGCGCACTGTATCTAAAGATATGTTCACCATTGATGGTGTTTTTGATGAAGAACGTATCTTTCCGGGGGCTGTCATTCCCTTACAGGACAATGAAGGCCATCACTTCTACGCTACCGTAAGCGAAGTAACCAATGACACTGTTACTGTAGATTTAAACCATCCTCATGCAGGTAAAGATCTCACTTTTGAAGGTGAAGTAGTAGAATCCCGCACAGCCACTAATGAAGAAATTCAGGAAATGGTAAAAATGATGAGTGGAGAAGGATGCGGCTGTGGTTGTGGTGACTGCGGAGGTGGATGCGGTGATGGTTGTAGTGATGAAAACAACTGTGGATGCGGACATTGCCACTAATCCAATTTGAAAAATAATAAAACGAGAAAAGGGCGGATTTTTTGTTCCGCCCTTTTTGTTTCTCTCTATAGGATATCCGGATATTTCTTAATCTTTTCAGAATACTCCTATCGATAATATAAATTCTATCGCAAAATTATCGCTTTATTACTTTTCCACATTCTGTGTAATCGTTCCATTTCCAGGATTAGATACGGCTTCACGCGGAAAAGGCATAATCCATAAATGCGAATCAGACTTTAGAATATACTCTTTTCCTTCAATAGTGCGTGGAAAAGTACGGGCATACTCCGGGTCCTTATTCAAACGTCTATAATCACAATATATAACCTGAGTCTGGATATATTCACTCTCTTTATCTCTTATTATTTTTTCCACTGCTTCTTTCGTTGTTGCAGCAGTCCAATCTTGATAAAACTCAGGAAGAATACGTGTTTTTCTCACCTTATTCACCAGTTCCATTGCTTCTCTAATATTAGCTTCTCCCCCTTTACGAGCCAAACATTCGGCCTTTATATAATACATTTCAGGTGAACGCATACCTCCTTTATTCATTTCCAAAGCATAGATACCCGCATAATAAGGAATACCGGAAGATGACACTCTGGATTTCCAATGGGTCAGCAGACGAGTATCCCCCTTTTCAAAACGAGCCGCCCGTTCAGGAGAAATAGCGTAGCTTGTGTTATTCAAACCAGTCCAGCCTGAAGTGGAAGATCCATAACAATAAATATAATTCTCTACATTATCTGTTTCAGGATTACCGGCTACCCCTGATGTATAATTCTTGGGATCATCATAGCGCTCCTTATCCGCCTCATAAAGATCTATCCAGTTAAAAAGCTGGTCATTTTGCTCCAATGCCAATGAAGCGTTCTTCAAAGCATTGTCATAATCCCCCATAGACAAATACACTCGAGCCAACATACCATATCCAAGTGCCCGATTAGGATGAAGAATCGACTCACTATGTACAGGCAGATCTTCAACCGCCTTATTCAAATCATCAAGCATAAACTCATAGATTGTTTGCAAAGTTACCTGCGGCGACGGAGCTCCACAGAAGCCGAAGTTATCAAAGGAACTGACAGTTTATCCTTAGTAGTCTCATCATACTGGTCAGCATAAAAATTAGCCAAATAAAAATAATGCATGGCTCTAAGAACACGTCCCTGAGCTATTAACTGACGGCGCTGAACCTCCGTACATTCTGTCGCATCCGGTACATCCTCTACGATTAGATTCCACGCAAAAAGTCCCTCATAAGCATTAAAATAAGGGTTCTTATCATTGCCAGTCATTAAGTCTATTCGATTTACAGATTCATCTGCGTAATAATTGGCACGTGTTAACGACGGACTAGTTACGGCAGAAGGAAGTTTAAATATATCTCCTGCTAATACCGCAAGCTGGTCGGGATCAAGAAAATGGTAGGAAAAATTATTTCGGATAAAAGCATTATAGTCTTCCCATGTCTTCGGAATCTTCTGCCCTTTCGGCACATCATCCAAATAATCATCACAAGCGGAAAGCATCATAGCCACCATAACAAAAAGCAGACTGCTTATCTTTATCATTTGTTTTTTCATATTATTCATTCTTTAAAAATTCAAATACAATCCCCATACATAATTCGGTTTCACTTTACCGCCTAAATCGTAATTCGCTTTACTATCAAAAGCAAATGTTGCTACATTCTCTACATTGAACTGAAGACGAGCGCCGGAAAGAGAAATTTTCTTGCACCAATGGGCCGGAACTCTGTACGCCAATGAAATATTACTCAAACGAATATTTGATGCATCATACACAAACAAATCCGAATAACGATATAATTCCGTACGGTGTGTATTAAAATTCTCCGTATCATTAGAGAAAAGCAGACGTGGTACGTCCGTTACATCCCCAGGCTGAGTCCAACGGCCCACTATACCCTTAGCAGTAGATGTAATACGTCCGTTCGACATGTTAATGCTTGGAATATTGCTTGACCGCAACTTGTGACCTGCATCCAATATCAGCATTGCTGAAAATTCAAAACCTTTATAACGTAATACATTGGTTAACGAAGCATTATGTATAGGAACAGTCGTACCACAATAAACCAATGCATGATAATCACGTGCAGGACCTGAAGTGACATTATTTTCCGCATCATATACCTGTGGATCACCATTCTCATTCAATCCAGCCCACTTATACGCATAAATACCATATAATGGTTTTCCAACCATAGGATAACTGGTAGGCATACTTATACGGCTATCCCACAAACTTGGTTGCACACTGATGTGTTTTACTTTATTACGATTAAATGCATATAACAATGAAGCGTTCCAACTAAAGTCCTTCTGACGGATAATCTCTCCGCTCAAAGTGATTTCCACTCCCCGGTTTACCATTTTTCCATTATTCGTCATCAACGTTGTATAGCCAAACCCTTGTGTAGGACTACCATTTATAGCGGCAAGTAGATCAACACTGTATTTATTATAATACTCTATTGTTCCCGACAGACGATGACGGAACAAAGCAAAGTCTACACCTACATTCACAGTCGTTGTCTTTTCCCAACGGATATCCTTATTGGGAGGAGTATTCACAGACCCTGCCATACCATCCACAAGGCTGGAATCATAATAGGAAGCTATCAGATAGGGAGCTGTATTACGCCCAATATTACCACCAATACCGTATGAAGCGCGTAATTTCAACATGTCTACAAAATCCGCTTGAAAGAATTTCTCTTTATAGATATTCCAACTTCCCCCAACTGACCATAAAGGTTTATTCTGGTATTTCGAATTAGTTCCCCACAAGTTCGAACGATCCCAACGAATACTTCCAGAAAGTACATATTTATCATCATACGTATACGATGCATTCGAATAGAAGGAAACAAAACGATTAAGCAATTCACGAGATGAAGCAATACTATTCTGATCTAACTGAGCAGATCCTAACAAGCCCGAAAAATAAGCCAAATCTTTCATATTATAATTTTGCCATGTTTTAAGCTCCGGATCATATCCGTATACCGTATTTTCATCAAAATTAATCAATGAATGGCGCACTTCCTGTCCTAATATCCATACTAAATTATGCTTTTCATCAAATGTTTTATCAAGACTCAACTGTTGACGGAAGTTATAACTATGTTTGCTGTTCTTCAACGTATGAAACGAATCTCCATTCGGCAGATTATATACCAAAGAACTGCCATTCGGTGATTTGCTGGTAAAATCATTAATACGCTTACGCATAAAATTTGACTCTTTCTCACCCAATGATTCATAATCCGAATCACTTGTTTCATATTGGAACATCACATTGTAATTCAACCAAGAAGTCAAATCAAACTTCAACTTAGCATAAGCGCGGGTTTCAAAAGTTTTGGTTGTATTAAGAGCATAATTCAACTCATCCATCGGCACGAGATCTTCTGAATACAGCCCATATTGATCCACTAAATCACGACGTGACTTGTCACTTTGTGAAGGTGCCACAAAATAACTTCCATCTGCATTGACCAACGGATCATAAGGCATGACAGAAAAGCCCGGATCAAACAAATCATATGATTGGTTCTTCTCTTTGCCATATTTCAGATAAACGCCTGTATCAAAATGCAACCAATTGGTTAGCTGTAATGAATTAGTAATATTGATACCTAATTTCCAATCACTATGATTTATATCCTCATAATCATTATCCCAATAAGTAGTAGAGAAATTAAAAGAATTACGCTCTGTTGTTTTACCTACCCTCAAATTATACTGCTGGTAAAAAGGGTTACGCTTACCATATTTTTCTGCCTGATCATAATATTGATAACCGTAGGAAGCCAACTGATTCAGAATTTTATCTCCCTCAGCCATACTGATTTTCCCAGTGTACATATCTAACAAAGTATTAACTCCCAAACTAGGATATGGTCCGTTTTCACGCAAATCGGCAGCCTGCATCTCCGCAGCCTCAGGCGTACTCAATGCCATAGTCGCCCATTCACGTTCCATAGCAATAACATCAGCCGCATTAGTCCGATTTTTTTTATAATAAGAATAAGGGTGCACTGTAAAGGTAGAAGAAAAACTTACTTCCGCTTTACCTTCTTTAGCCTTTTTCGTAGTAATCACAATCACGCCATTAGCAGCTCGTGCACCGTAGATAGAAGCAGCAGCAGCATCTTTCAGCACTGTTACGCTTTCAATATCTTCCGGATTTAAATCAGGCATATTTTCTGTTGTCTGCCCTATTCTGTCTAATGTTGTATTTTCTACAGGAAATCCATCAATCACGACCATCGGATTCGCGACAGCATTCATGGTTGTGACACCACGAATCTGTCCATTCACATATCCAGCCACTTGTCCCTCAAGCATAGAAGACAAGTTATCCATACGTTTCAACTCTAACTTTTCAGTAGAAACTTTAGAAAACGCACCCGTAGAACGTTCTTTCGACAAAGTCTGATATCCAGTAACCAACACTTCATCCAACATTTCAGTGTCCGCATCCAACCGAATAAAAAGCTCTTTCTTTCCATCCACAACCGCCACTTCTTTTGATTTCATACCAATATATGAAACCACAAGTGTTTCCCCACTGTTTACCTTCAGATGGAAACGTCCATCCACATCTGTTACGGTACCATTCTGAGTTCCTTTTACCAATACAGTCGCTCCAATCAACGGTTCATCATTAGTATCTGTAACCACTCCCGAAATAGTTTTTTTTTCATTCTGCCGTATTTCTGAAACGACAGTACTTTCCTCTGCCAACGCATAAGCTACCGGTCCACACAAACAAATACAAAAAAGAATTCTTGAAAAAAACAGATTTCCCCCTTTGCACCTTCTTGAGTTTACTGATTCTTCACTCATAAAATTAAAAAGATTTATTAATATAAAAGTCAGTTAAGTAATTCATCTAATTTAGCTATTGTTTTGGGATCAGAAGGACGACTCATATCCACCGATATAATTTTTCCTTCCTTATCTAAAAGAATAAAACGGGGAATCCCCTTTATCATGTAGTCATTCATAAATGTATCTCCATTTACAAAATGCAACTGAATTCCCTTTAAACCAGCCCTCACTCTATTTTCCCATGCTTTTTTGTTTTTATCACATGAGATACTAACAAAATAAATATCTTTTCCATGGTATTTTTCTTCTAACTTTTGCAAATGTGGAATTTCACGTTGGCAAGGACCACACCAAGTAGCCCAAATATCTATATATACATACTTTCCCTTAAAATCAGAAAGAGAAACTTTTTTACCAGACAAATCCGTACAGTTAAAATTTGGAGAAAGAGCTCCTACCGACAATTTGCGCCAACGATTGCACAATGTCTCAAAATTCTTCACCAATAGCGGTGATTTTACATACCGATCGAACACAGCACAATAAGCATCAGCAGAATCAAGTCCATATCTCTCTACATAAGCATATACATTCTTATTTATTAAGAACTCTGCAATACTAGGCTCCTTCACTTCCGATTCCACATATCGGACTACCGCATCCAAAGACTTTGATTCCGGGTATTGTTTTCTTGCCACTCTGCTTACCGCCTCAACCAAAAATGAACGGAATTCGTCATATTGCAACAAAGAAGCATCCATAACCATCAACTCCTGTAACTTACTCCAATATTCTAAAGAAGCTTCATAAGTAGAATCCTTAGCTATACGCATATGGAAATAAGGATAAGAAGGCAATGTAGCACAAGTAAAATATTTCAAACGTATTTTCTCCATTTCATTAATTTCCTCTGATAATCCGGCATGATCCAACTCTTGCAGATTTACATTCAAAATACTATCCATTTTCAAAAAGAACGCTTTTTCTCCTAATGCCATATCATCAATTTCTGCTGCTTTCAAACGTCCGTTATTCAAATAGATATTTACTTGTGAACCTGTGCCTGTAATGGCTACACGTTCTCCAAATTTTTTATTTTCAAAAGAAATTTGTATATCTGTATCAGGTGTAAGCAACAAAGTACGACTTATATAATGATAACCTAATGCCACATAAACAGGCTCCGTAACATCGACTACCAATTCTCCCTTTCCTGAAGCATCTATTGAAATAGGAAGTTCTCTCCCGTCAGGAAAATAAAGCATTGCTGAATGATCTTCTATTTTACCACTTATAGACAAAGAAATCTTTGCCGCATAACTATAAAAAGGGAATAACAAACAGACAAAAAGAAAGACTCTCTTATTTTTACTAACCACTCAATAATATTTTTTTATATTAAACATAAAAAATGAAGCGCGAAATTAATAAATAATTTGCAAACCGCCTTAATTTATATTACATAAACTAATGTTTAAGTAGCATCTCAACATAAAAAAGCGATGGAATTCATACAGAGTTCACCCCCATTCCAACACCCCATATATTCTCCACAAAGAAGTTAAAAGAATTATAGTCACCACCAATACACACCTGCTTAAAGCAAGCGGGCTTATATTGTAATTAGAAAAAAGGAACAGCATAATCCAACAAAGAAGTTAAAAATTAACGGAGAAAATGCCAAACCGTTTGCCCATTCCAAAGACTATCTGTATTTTTGGCAGAAATATTCTGATTAAATGAATGAGAATGTCCTTGCCAAATTGAAAGTACTAGCAGAATCTGCCAAATATGATGTTTCCTGCTCCAGTAGTGGGACTGTGCGCCGTAACCAATCAGGCACATTGGGAAACACCGTAGGCGGCTGGGGAATATGCCACAGCTTCGCCGAGGACGGTCGTTGCATATCCTTGCTGAAAATTATGCTGACCAATTATTGCATATATGACTGTGCCTATTGTATCAATAGAAGAAGCAATGACATTCCCCGTGCCACACTTTCGGTAAGCGAACTGGTAGACCTCACCATCGAATTCTACCGGCGCAACTATATAGAAGGGCTTTTCCTCAGCTCCGGCGTTGTACGCAATCCGGATTACACCATGGAAAGGTTGGTACGTGTTGCCAAAGACCTGCGGTTAGTACACAAATTCAACGGATATATTCACCTGAAAAGCATCCCCGGAGCCAGTCGCGAACTAGTTAATGAAGCCGGACTCTACGCTGACCGCCTCAGTGTAAACATAGAAATTCCCAAAGAAGAGAATCTGAAATTACTGGCTCCCGAAAAAGATCACAAAAGTGTGTACCAGCCCATGCGCTATATCCAGCAGGGAGTACTTACCAATAAGGAAGACCGGAAAAAATTCCGCCATGTTCCACGCTTCGTTCCTGCCGGACAAAGCACGCAGATGATTGTCGGTGCCACAACCGAATCAGACAAAGACATCCTTTATCTTTCTTCTTCACTCTACCAACACCCCACCATGAGGCGCGTTTACTACTCAGGATATATATCCGTAAATACATACGACAAACGGCTTCCGGCACTGAAACAGCCGCCATTGGTACGGGAGAACCGTTTGTATCAGGCCGACTGGCTGTTACGTTTCTATCAATTTAAAGTAGAAGAAATAGTAGATGACTCCTATCCCGACCTGGATTTGGAAATCGATCCCAAACTAGGTTGGGCATTACGGCATCCCGAACTATTTCCGATAGATATAAATCAGGCAGATTACGAAATGATTCTCAGAGTACCGGGCATCGGAATCAAATCGGCAAGACAAATCATCGCATCACGCCGCTTCTCCAAACTGGGATTCTATGAACTGAAAAAAATAGGTGTAGTGATGAAAAAAGCGCAATACTTCATAACCTGCAACGAACTCCCCACCCGAACTGTTAATGAACTGACCCCGACAGGAGTACGCAGACTGTTAGTACCCAAACCCAAAAAGAAAGTGGACGAACGCCAATTAATACTAAACTTCACTGATAACGAATGATTCTGTTTATCTATGACCATACGTTTGAAGGCTTGCTGACTTGCATTTTCGATGCCTACTTCCGCAAAACCTTTCCAGACTCGCTCTTGATGGAAGGCGAGCCGCTACCCTTATTTTATGATGAAGCCATACACATAGCCACTGATGAAGAGAAAGCCGGACGAGTGTGGCGCGGATTACAGAAAAAAATCTCCAAGCATGCCCTGTTCTGCCTGACCTGCTGCTGGTTATCAGAATTACCAAAGGTGGACGAAATGCTTTTCCGCTATATCCGGAAGGCCATAAACTCTCCTCATTCCATCGAAACCAACTTTGCCGATCCTGATGTGCTGGAGCTTGCGAAAATCTATAAAAGAGTAGATGGAGAACGAGTACACCTCATGCAGTTCGTCCGTTTCCAAAAAGCTGCGGACGGAACTTTCTTTGCAGCCGTAGAGCCTCAATTCAACGCACTGCCACTGGCTGTGGATCATTTCAAAGACCGGTTTGCCGACCAGCATTGGCTCATTTATGATGTGAAGCGACAATATGGATATTACTATAATCTGACGGAGATGAAAGAAGTAACATTTGAAGACCCCCGCCAAGCACATCTGGTCACAGGAATGCTAAATGAAACATTGATGGACAATGATGAGAAATTGTTTCAGAAACTTTGGAAAACATATTTCAAGTCCATTTGCATCAAAGAACGTTGGAATCCCAGAAAACACCGGCAAGATATGCCTGTCAGATATTGGAAATATCTGACGGAGAAACAATAAACAGTTCTTCCGGATATCCCACATCTACCAAAACAAGGCATGTCCCGGAACAGAACTCCCGGCACTACAACGATCTTTATCCTCTATCACTTTCCTGAACTCATCCACAGTCATTTTACCACGTCCCACTTCTACCAACGTACCTACCACAGCCCTTACCATATTCCGTAAAAAACGGTCAGCTTTAATAGTAAATACCCATTCTGTCCCGCTCACCTGCGTCCATTCAGCATGCATAATCCGGCAATTATTCGTCTTCACATCAGTATGCAATTTACTGAAACTGGTAAAATCAGTATAATCAAACAAAACACGGGCAGCCTCATTCATTTTCTCAAAATCCAATGAATTAAAAAGCCTCCAGGCATAGTGACGGTTAAACGGATCTTTCCGGGTAGTCACATAATACTTATAAGTACGATAAGTCGCGTCAAAACGGGCATGCGCATCATCCTTCACCCGCTTCACAGCGTAAACCGCTATATCGGGAGGAAGCAAGCGATTCAATTTCTCCGTTATCTGAACACAATCCAACTCCCGGTCATAATCAAAATGCGCGATCATGAGACGTGCATGCACACCGGCATCAGTACGTCCCGCTCCCACTACCTCTATTTCTTGACGGAGAAAAGTAGAAAGAGCACGCATTAATGTTTCCTGTACACTGTCACCATTGGGCTGAATCTGCCAACCGTGATAATTCGTCCCATCATAAGCCAAATATATGAAATACCGCATCGTAAAGCCTCCGACCAAGTGAAAATTCAATAAATCAGCGGGCTGTTATATGAAAACATCCCTGTTTCAACTCATATTTAATATAGCATTTGTCCGATTTCCGAAGATCACGGAGTACCTCGGCCAATACCAACTTCAGCGTATCCGGACTAACATCCTGCATAGGACGTCCATCCGGGTCTCCACTTTACAAAACCGACGGTAACTTACATCGAAAGTTGTCCCAAAAGCATGAGCTGAATTGGCAGAAGCATTTCCATTGCGACGACGAAGACGTTTTCACATCATCTGCCGTACGAAGTACAGAAGTAACAATGATTTGATTAGGATTCAATCCTTTGCAACTCAATGAATCCAAAAAATTGGCTCCTATTGTATCCAATAACGCACTAGCCTGCGGAATCAGAAAAGGAATGGAGTGAGTCAGCGAATCCATGGCATAACGTTCACAAGGTTTTATCTGAACCAATTTGCCACCCAACCCCTCTGCTTCCGAACGAGAAGCCAACGGACGAATTCCTATTTTCTTCGCCACACTGAGATGAGTATCATTCAAATCACCGAAACTACGTTTATAGCTAATTACACCTTTTATATTATGAGGCTCGTTCATCTTCATGGACATATCTTTTTCCTTGCAACCGGAAGAAACTGTCAAGGAAAACAACAGTGACAATAGCGTGCAACATGCACCTTTCATACAATTCATAATCTAACTATCTTTTCAAATTCCTCGCAAAGATAGATTAAAATCCTTTTTCTGAAAAAGCTTATGCAAATAAATTGCCCGGAAAATAAGAACAATGAAAACCTTTCATTAAATTTGCACCCTATAAACAAGTACATAAAGTACCTAAACTAGTTAAATGATAGAAAAACATATAGTTTTAGAGGATATTGATCCTGTGATATTTTATGGCGTAAACAACGTCAATATGAAAATGATACAAGCTTTGTATCCCAAATTAAAAATTGTGGCACGTGGAAATGTCATCAAAGTATTGGGAGACGAAGAGGAAATGTGTGCTTTTGAAGAGAATATATTGGCATTGGAAAAGCATTGCGCCCAGTATAACTCACTGAAAGAAGAAGTGATTTTAGACATAGTGAAAGGTCGTTCACCCCAAATAGAGAATACAGGGGATACTATTGTATTCAGTGTAACAGGAAAACCGATCGTTCCCCGTAGTGAGAACCAGTTGAAGCTGGTACAAGAATACGAAAAGAACGATATGCTGTTCGCTATCGGTCCCGCAGGTTCAGGAAAGACATACACTGCCATTGCCCTTGCTGTCCGTTCCCTGAAAAACAAAGAAATCAAAAAAATTATTTTGAGCCGTCCGGCTGTGGAGGCAGGAGAAAAACTCGGATTTTTACCCGGTGATATGAAAGATAAGATTGACCCTTATCTACAACCACTGTATGACGCATTACAAGATATGATTCCCGCCGCCAAGCTAAAAGAATATATGGAATTGAATGTGATTCAAATAGCCCCATTGGCATTTATGCGCGGACGCACCTTGAATGATGCTGTAGTGATATTGGACGAGGCTCAAAATACCACCACCCAGCAAATTAAGATGTTCCTCACCCGTATGGGGATGAACACCAAAATGATTGTAACAGGTGACATGACACAGATAGACTTACCATCTTCACAAACTTCGGGGTTGATACAGGCACTAAAAATTCTGAAAGGCGTGAAAGGAATCAGTTTCATCGAACTCAACAAGAAGGACATTGTACGGCACAAACTGGTTACCCGCATTGTGGAAGCATACGAGAAGTTTGAAGAAAAACAGAAAACCCTTCATTCATGTCATTCTGAACGAAGTGAAAAATCTGAAAACATAAAACGAATTTATTGATTTTAATTATAAATAAAGACATGAGTAAAGCATTAACAAGAACAGACTTTAACTTTCCGGGACAGAAAAGTGTGTACCACGGCAAAGTGCGTGATGTATACAACATCAATGACGAAAAGTTAGTAATGGTAGCTACCGACCGTATCTCCGCATTCGACGTAGTTCTGCCTGAAGGTATTCCCTACAAAGGACAAATGCTGAACCAGATTGCAGCCAAATTTCTGGATGCAACTACCGACATCTGCCCCAACTGGAAAATGGCGACTCCAGATCCTATGGTTACCGTAGGAGTTATGTGTCAAGGTTTTCCTGTGGAAATGATTGTCCGTGGTTACCTGTGCGGTAGCGCATGGCGTGCTTACAAAAACGGCGTTCGTGAAATCTGTGGTGTAAAACTTCCCGAAGGAATGAAAGAAAACCAGAAATTTCCCGAACCAATCATTACTCCAACCACTAAAGCCGAAATGGGCCTGCATGATGAAGACATCTCTAAGGAAGAAATTCTGAAACAAGGTCTGGCCACTCCCGAAGAATACGAAATATTGGAAAAGTATACATTGGCTCTGTTCAAACGCGGTACTGAAATCGCTGCAGAACGCGGACTGATCCTGGTAGATACCAAATACGAATTCGGTAAACACAACGGCACTATTTATCTGATGGATGAGATCCACACTCCGGATTCAAGCCGTTATTTCTACTTGGAAGGTTATGAAGAACGCTTTGCAAAAGGCGAACCTCAAAAACAACTTTCTAAAGAGTTCGTACGCGAATGGTTGATGGAAAATGGTTTCCAAGGCAAAGAAGGACAACAAGTTCCCGAAATGACCCCGGAAATCGTTAATTCTATCAGCGAACGCTACATGGAACTGTTCGAACACATCACCGGCGAAAAATTTGTGAAAGCAGACACTGAAAATATCGCCGTACGTATAGAAAAGAACGTAACCGAATACTTGAAATAAATAAAAATGAAAAATTAAAGATTAAAAGACAGGTACAGGAATCTATCCTCCATCCTCTCCTTTTAATCTTTAATTTTCAATTTTAATCAAACATGAACTACCCACAAGAAAAAATCAAGCCCTACAACGCTGACGAAAAGAAAAGCGTCCAAGTAGAGAAA
>OIEZ01000109.1_pt1 | contig 14794 bp, 18 predicted proteins | sample 1581941 | NCBI WGS metagenome assembly OIEZ01 (sample SAMN04414078, study PRJEB24778) | human gut metagenome | material: faecal | host: Homo sapiens | reverse complement strand
ATATAGGGATGCAGCAGTGCTACGGCATTGAGCGCCTGCGACAATGGTCCGGGCAGTTGGTACAGGCCAGCGACACATAAGTTTGCAGATGGATTGGGCCTTGCAATGCCTTGATGCGGCGGCCGATACCCTCGTCCGGGAGATTTTTGCCCTTTCCATCGGCATTTAGCACGGCAAGAAGCAGCGAACTGAATTCATGTCCGCCCGGAACGGCACGGAATTTTATTCCGGTTTCTTTCCCTTCTTTCAGGAGCGTAAACTCCAGTTTGGGTTCATCGGTTTCGGTCACCTGGCAGGACAGTTTGTCGGAACAGCTCGCTATGTCATTCAGAAAATCAATCATCTCACCGGCCTGTTCATGTTCCGGATTGCAGGTGATGTGAAAGGTATAGCGGGCTTTCAATGGTTGGAATATGCTCCGCACTTGGTCTAATATAGTTGCTTCTAACATGATGATGCAGGTTTTTAAATGTTGGAGTATAAAAAAGACTATCTCATTTCTTGTACTCTTGCAAGGAAGAAATGGAGATAGTCTTTACATAGTAATGTCTATCGTATGGGGGTACGATTAAATCTTGCCGACTAAATCGATGCTCGGCTTCAACGTTGCACCGCCTTTCTTCCATTTGGCGGGACAGACTTCACCGTCGTGAGTGGCTACGAATTGCGCAGCTTCCACCTTACGGAGCAGTTCGTCCGCATTGCGTCCGATGTTGTTGTCCTGAATCTCGGCAATCTTGATTTTTCCTTCAGGATTTACAAGGAATGTACCGCGATAAGCCATACCTTCTTCTTCGATCATCACACCGAATGCACGGCTCAATGTTCCTGTCGGGTCTGCCAACATCGGGTATTTAATCTTACGGATGCTTTCGGAAGCATCATGCCATGCTTTATGTACAAAGTGAGAGTCTGTACTTACGGAATAGACCTCTACGCCCATGGCTTGGAACTGGTCGTATTTTTCTGCAATATCCACCAGTTCGGTAGGACATACAAACGTAAAATCTGCCGGATAGAAGAAGAAAATGGCCCATTTGCCTTTTACATCTTCGTTAGTTACTGTTTTGAAACTTCCGTTTTGGAAGGCCTGAACTTTGAATTCAGGGAGTTGAGAGTTGATAATCGGTTCCATAATTATACTTTTTAAAAGGTTTGGTTTTTGTTTTACCGGTGCAAAGATTGTGCAGACCGAATGCAGAAGCAGGCTTGCCTGATTATGCCGAGGTGCAGCCGATCTTTGCTTTTCCTGTTTGCAAAAATATAGCATTTTTCTCCGGTAGAACAAAAAATCCGATTGAAAGGTTTTATGGGCCGATAGACAAAATCTATACGAGTACCTGAGTGGCTTTCAGGGAGAGCATTTCTTTGGGCACTGCCGCTGTTACCTCTTGGGCGATTGTATTTAAAAGCGTGTTGCGGATAAAACTCCGGTTGGTCAGCATGATGATTTGCCGGGTAGGACAGGGGATGGCAAAAGGATGTACCAGTTCTTTCTGCGTGCCGTTCAGTTGCAGGACAGCCAGTTCGGGAATGAAAGTGATGCCCTTGCCGCTTTCTACCATGCGCATAAAGGTTTCCATGCTGCCCAGATGGTAGGCCAACTGGGCTGGCACGGGCTGCCTTCAGTTGGCAGAAACGCTCCAGCTGGTCGCGAAAACAATGCCCTTCATCCAGCAGCCAAAGCTGTTCTCCCGTCAAGTCCGAAGTCCGTATGACTTCATTGCTGAAAAGACGGTTTTCCCGCGCAATATACGTGTAGAACTGTTCGTAGAATAACGGTATTTGCCGGAATTCTTCCATTCCTGCCAGACCGGCTACGATTCCGGCATCTATGTCTCCCGTTTGCAGGGCTTTCTTGATGTCGTTCGTCTTCATCTCTACTACCCGGATATCAAGCTGCGGATATTTCTTCATCAATTGCGGAAAGAAACGCGGCAGCAGATAGGGGGCTATGGTGGGAAGTATGCCTAGTTTGAAAATTCCGCTGAGCGAATGCTTTTCTTCTTCTATAATGTTTTTTATACGATGGGTCTGAACCAACACATTCCGGGCTTGTTCTATGATGTGAAGGCCGATGGGAGTAGGGCACACAGGCTGCTGGCTGCGGTCGAAAATCTTTGTGTCCAACTCTTCTTCCAACTTTTGAATCATGGCGCTCAAGGTGGGTTGTGTGACCCGGCAATATTCAGCGGCTTTGGCGAAATGGCGGAACTGATTGACAGCAAGTATGTATTCCAATTGTTGTAAAGTCATAGAAAACAGGGCTTTTGAATGTTATATATAGAATCGTTCTATGCAAAGATAGAAATTATCTGTTTGACAAGCACTTATTGCCGCTTATCTTTGCAAACAGAAACAAAAGAAAAATAGTATGAAACTTTTAAAATAGAAAGATTATGAAAACTTTAGATTACTTACATTTGAATGAAAAGAAAGTTGCTGACGTAGTATCGGCATTGCATCAGCTATTGGCAGACTTTCAGGTACATTATACCAATTTGCGCGGTTTCCATTGGGATATTAAAGGACACGGGTTCTTCGTGCTGCACGGCAAATTTGAAGATATGTACAACGATGCCGCAGAGAAAGTGGATGAAATCGCAGAAACGTATCCTGATGTTGGGCGGTACGCCCGAAAAACAAATTCAGCGAATATCTCAAGGTTGCCAAAGTGAAGGAAATCTCCGGTATTACTTGTGGCGGTGAGGCTGTTGAGCATATCCTCGAAACTTACAGCTATCTTATCGGTGAAGAAAGAAAAGTGATAGAACTGGCCAATGAAGCCGGTGATGATGCAACGGCCGACTTAATGACCGGTTACCTGAAGGGCAGGAAAAATGGTTTGGATGCTCGTTGCTTTCAGTACCAAGAGCTGTACGAAATAGGAGATAAAAGCAATAAGATAATAGGGTGATAAAGTGATGATGCATTGCTTTGTCACCCTATTGCTTTGTTACACTGTTATTTATCACCTTGTCACTCCATCATCTTTTTAGAATAATGACGGTTACGGCTGAAATGATGAGCAGGATGCCCAGTGCTATGCTTCGGGTAAACGGCTCTCCGAAGATGGCAATGCCTACGCATACCGCCGTTACAGGTTCCATAGCTCCCAATACGGATGTCAGTGTGGAGCCTATGTTTTTGATGGCGCGTACCAGTGCAAGGTTGGATATTACGGTAGGTACTAACGCAAGCATCACCAGATTGCCCAATGTGGTGCGGTCCGGAATGGCCTGTAACCCTATCCCGGAGATTTCCGTTCCGGTGAATAACAGGATACCGCCGAACAAAAAGACGTAAAACGTCATTTTAAGCCCTTTCATTTCGAGATTTTTCAGTTGGCTTACCGTTACCAGGTAAAGGGCATATCCCAATGCAGAAAGCAAAACAATGAATATGCCGGACCAGGTGACGCTTCCCGTACCGTCTCCGTTGGACAGGAAAAATACGCCGGCTACTGCCAGTGCAATGGCCGCCATGCGCCACAAAGATTTCTTCTCGTGGAAGAATATCATCATGATAAGCGTAGTCAGCACCGGATACATGAAATGAAGGGTGGTGGCCACACCGCTCGACATGAACTGATACCCCCAAAAGAGGAATACTGCGGAACTGTCGTAAAGGCATGCCAGCAGCAGAAGCGGCAATATCTCCTTACGGCGTATGCGGAAAGACTGCTTGTCGAGCAGCAGTATGCCTGCCAGTGCCAGCATGGCGAAAAGAAAACGATATAATAGAATAGACCAGAAACCCATTCCTTGCTGCATGGCGGGGATTGTAAATAGCGGAATCAATCCGAAGCTGGCAGAAGACAATAGTCCATATAAAAAACCGTTGACTTTGTTCACGTCGTTTGCTTATTTCTTTTAGGTGTCCGTTTTGCCCAGCCTTCTTCGCTGAAGTCCGGTTCTGAATCTTTAAATTCGTTATTGCCTTGAAAGAACTGTTTCCAATCGTCTTTTTTGCCGCGTGCCTTGGTATAACCGCGTTCTTCGCGACTGGGCTTGTTCTTTTTCTTGTCGGTAGCGGCATATTCGGTCTTATCGCTGCGTTTGCCGGCAACCTCGCTGCGACGCTCATCCTTGTAGCTGCGTTTTTTGCCGTCAAATTCCTTTGTTTACCGTAGTTGCCGCCTTCGTTCCTGCGTTTTCCTTTGGGAGCGTCTTTCCCTTCTTCTCCCGCAATCTCTACAGAAACCTTACGGCCGTTCCAGTTGGCCCGGTTTAAGGCTTTTATAACGTTGCCGCTTCTTTGTCTTCCACTTCAAAGAAAGAGACTTCTGCATCAGGTCGATACGGCCTAATTCAACACGCCCGCGGGTATTGTTGTTCAGGAGGCTGATCAGTTCGTTGGGGAAGAAGTTGTCCATTTTACCGAGATTGATAAACAGACGTTTAAAGCCCGGAGTTGCCTTGCGGGCATTGCTGCCGCGTTCGCCGCTTTTGGCGCTGCGTTCGCTGCCGGTGGCAATTTCTATTTCCTCACGGTCGCGATAGTAGTCCAGGAAGCGGTTGAATTCGAGGGAAACCATGCGTTTAATCAGGTCTTCCTTACTCAACCAGTCCAGCTTGCGGTAAATGTCGGGCATGAAATCACGGATTTCATCCTCATTTACTTTTACTTTTTCGAGTTCGTCAATAACCTTCAGCAACTGCTTCTCGCAGATTTGCTTGCCAGTAGGCATTTCTCCCTGAATGAATTTCTTGCCGATGATGCGTTCGATTTCACGCATTTTGCCTTTTTCGCGCAGGTTGATGATGGCGATGGATGTGCCTGTTTTTCCGGCACGTCCCGTACGTCCGCTGCGGTGTGTGTAGCTTTCCGTATCATCGGGCAGGCCGTAGTTGATGACGTGGGTGAGGTCGTCAACGTCCAGACCGCGTGCGGCAACGTCGGTAGCCACCAGCAGTTGCAGGTTGCGTATGCGGAATTTCTGCATGACGGCATCGCGCTGCGCCTGGCTCAGTTCACCGTGCAAAGAGTCGGCATTGTAACCTTCCTGCATCAGTTTGTCAGCAATTTCCTGAGTTTCCTTGCGGGTACGGCAGAAGATGATGCCGTATATCTGCGGATAGTAATCTACGATGCGTTTCAGGGCGGCGTACTTATCCTTGGCATGAACGGTGAACACCACTGTTCTACGTGTCGTCGGTTCCTTCATTTCTGCGTCCGATGGTGATTTCCTTTGCATTGTGCAGGTATTTTTTGGAAATACGTGCGATTTCGGGACTCATGGTCGCGGAGAACAGCAGTGTGTTACGCTCTTGGGGCACATCTGCAAGAATGGCATTAATGCTGTCCGTAAAACCCATGTTCAGCATTTCGTCCGCCTCGTCCATAACCACGTTCTGGATGGTGGAGAGTGAGACGGTCTTGCGTTCCATAAGGTCGAGCAGACGTCCGGGGGTAGCTACGATGATGTGTACCCCCCGCTTCAGGGCACGTATCTGGCTTTCGATGGACGAACCGCCGTACACGGGCAATACCCGCAGACCGTCGATGTACTTGGAGTAATCATTCAGGTCGCCCGCTATCTGTAAACAGAGTTCGCGGGTAGGGCAAAGAATAAGTGATTGGGGTATTCGGTTGTTAACGTTGATTTGCTGTATAAGCGGCAGACCGAACGCTGCGGTCTTTCCTGTTCCTGTTTGTGCCAGTGCTACTACATCATTATTTTCTCCCAAAGGTAAGGGATTACTTCCTCTTGTACCGGCATGGGACACGCATATCCCATTTCTTCAATGGCGCGGCGTATCTCCGGCGACACACCGAGCTCTTCAAATGTCTTCATTAAATCTTTGTATATCTTTATATTTCAGGTGCAAAGATAATGCAAGCCGGGAGCATAATAAAATAAACTTGTCTGTTTTTATGCCGAGGTGCGGTTTATCTTCGCATTTGGCGCAAAGATAAGAGTTTTTTGGCGATTAATCATTAATTACTGAGCAAAATACTCCGTAACCTTTTTATTTCGTTCTTGCTTAGTCCGATACCTTTCCGCAGGTAAGTATCCATGTCACCGTATCGGCGTTCCGCTTCGTCTTTGGCAGCGTTCAGGAAATCCTCGCGTGCGGAGAAAAGGGTAGTGATGGCTTCCTGCGAGCGTGCAGGCAACTGATAAGCGTATTTGGAGGCGCTTGGAATGTTGAAGTAATCATTGCTCAGCCGGTAATCTTCCATGATTATGTCCTCGTTTATTCCCAGTGCGGCAAGCACCAGTGCGGACACGATGCCGGTACGTCCTTTGCCGGAGGAACAGTGTATGACTACCGGATAACTGTTTTTATCCAACAGGATATCGAATATCTGCCGGTATTCTTTGGTATATTGGTCTATTAAAATGCGGTTCATACGCTCTACCATGCGGTAGACGGTGTCACTTTTGATTTTTCTTCCCGTATGCCTTTCAGTATCCTTCCATATCTCCTGTGGCAAGCGGAATATGCACGACGTTGAACCCTTTTTGCAGCGGCGACTGCCTGCCTATCTCCGAAGAAGCCCGCAAGTCGATAAGTGTCCTGATGCCGAGGTTTTTGAGCTCCCTGCGTGAGGAACATTCAAGGCTGTCTATCTCTGCCGAGCGGTAAATCATTCCCCAGCGCATCTGTTTCTTGGTGGAATAAGAAGGATAGCCGCCCAAATCACGGAAGTTCTGTACACCGGGAATGTTGATGTTGCGCGTGGCAATCTTAACACGATATTTGTCGTCGAACAAAAGGGTGTAATAATAACGTTTGGTCGGATCGTTCGTGACGATGGTCATTTTCAAGTCCGAGATATCGGCCATGGCCACGGGAACATCTTCCGGAATGAAGTCAGGATCGGTCGAAGCATATACTTTTATGTTCCCTTTGATAAGCGGAGCCATTTCCCATTTGACGATACAGTTCCCTACATTATTTTCTTCGCATACAACGGATATGTGTGGAGCTGTGCCGCTGCAAGAAGGAAGCAACACTGCCAGAACAAGCAAGTTCAACAGATTCTTATACATAATTCGTAAACTCTCTAATGTCGTTTACAGCAAATATATGGTTTTTCGTTGCAGATTATACAGCGTATATGAGCTTTATAATTTTTAAATGATAATTTATTTTTAAGTGCTGATTGGAGAGAGCCCTCAATATTTGCATCTCTCCGCAAACTCGTTTGACACCGAATTGCTGTAGCTTTTGCAGACTTCTGCGGCAAATTCCATGCCGTAACGGATAATCTGGTCCCACTTGGCTTCACCGATTGTATTCAGGTCGTCATAGCGGACATCGTATTTCAGCAAGCCGTAAATGATGCCTGCATTGAAGTTGTCGCCCGCTCCGACGGTACTTACGGCTTTCAGTGGCGGTATGTCATATTCTTTGGAGACGGAAGCGGTGCGGAGCGCAATCTTTTCCGCTCCTGCCGTGCATAGGAAATTGGGACAGTAGAATTTAATCTTGTCCTTGTATATCTTGTCTGCTTCGCGCAGGTTGTACATATAGAAGAAATCGTCCTGCGAGCCGCGTACAATGTTCGCGTATTCCAGATTTTCAATAATGGTCGGCGCCAATTTTATGGCCTCTTCCTTATGGGAAGAACGAAAATTAGGGTCGTAGTACACGATGGCTTTCTTTTCGCGTGCCTGGTCGAGCAGCTCCAACACTTTCTCGCGCAGCACCGGATTCAATGCGTAGTAAGAGCCGATGACAACAATGTCGTCCTCTTCCAGTTTGGGGTATATGACATCCAGCCGCTGTTTGGGATAATCCTTGTAGAAGATATATTCGGCATCGCTGTTGTCATCCAGAAAGGCAAGCGAAACGGGCGATTTCCCGTCAGGAAATACGTTGACGTAGTCCGTAGAGATATGATTGTCACGCATGAACCTGAGGATGATATTGCCTACATGGTCGTTGCCGGTTTCACTGATGAAACAGATAGGAACGCCGGTACGGCTCAATGAAACGATTCCATTGAATACGGAACCGCCCGGAACGGCAGCCGAAGGTTGCTCGTTACGGAAAATAATGTCTAATATCGTTTCTCCGATGCCGATTACTTTACGCATAACGCTCTTGATTTTTCTCCGAGGTAACCGCCGTGGTGACGTTTGGAGTAGTCTTCAATGGTAAATCCGGTTTTCTGCATAGTCTGTACTACCAGAATATCTCCTATAACGGTCATTACCGTTGTAGAAGTGGTAGGGGTCATGCCCAGTATGCAGACTTCCTTGGGACTTCCTGTGCTGAGACATACATCCGATTCCTGTGCCAGCGGACTGTCCGGATTTCCTGTAATGACGATAAATTTCAGTTTCGGATTCAGGTTATGCGCCAGTTGTGTCAGTTCGACGATTTCCTGTGTTTTGCCCGAATTGGAGATGAGCAGCAGCAGGTCATTCTCCTGCAGGATACCCAGGTCTCCATGCTGTGCTTCGCTGGGGTGCAGAAATACGGAAGGAATGCCGGTCGAGCAAAAGGTTGTAGCAATATTCATGGCTATTTGCCCTGCTTTACCCATGCCGGAAGTTACCAGTTTGCCTTTTTTACGGTGTACCTGTTCTACGATAAGTTCTACCGCCTTTTCGTATGCGTCCGTTACAGGGATATTCAATACGGCCTGCGCTTCTTTCTGCAAAAGCTCTTGAATGGATGCTATCATTGTCTCAATTTTGATTTATGGATTATAAGTCTACAAATATCCGTAATTTTCCATAAACGGCAATAAGTTTTATTGTATTTTTGTGCCGGTAAACTGTTTGTAGTGTAAGAATGAAGAATTTAACAGAAGAAATACAGCCTCGCCATAATCAGCACACATTGCCGAACGGCTTGCGCATCATCCATGAACCCTCCTTGTCGAAGGTGGCTTATTGTGGTTTTGCGGTGGATGCCGGAACACGCGATGAACTCGAAAACGAGCAGGGGATGGCGCATTTTGTGGAGCATCTTATTTTTAAAGGCACCAGGAAGCGCAGGGCGTGGCATATTCTGAACCGCATGGAGAATGTGGGCGGCGATTTGAACGCTTACACCAATAAGGAAGAAACCGTAATTTATTCCGCATTTCTTACCGAACATTTCGGGCGTGCTTTTGAGTTGCTGACGGATATTGTATTCCATTCCACTTTCCCTCAGCGGGAGATTGAAAAGGAGACAGAGGTTATTATAGACGAAATCCAGTCGTACGAAGACAACCCGTCCGAACTGATTTTTGATGATTTTGAGGATTTAATCTTTCGCGGGCATCCTCTGGGACGTAATATCCTCGGCAATCCGGAACAGTTGAAGAAGTTCCGCAGCGAAGATGCGGCGGCCTTTACTTCCCGCTTTTACCGTCCGGGCAATATGGTGTTCTTTGTTTTAGGCAATATGGATTTCAGACAAGTGGTGCGTTGGGCGGAAAAACTATTGGCTGATATTCCGGCTGAGGCTGTCGATAACCCGTCGTACGCCCCCGCCTTTATATGTTCCGAAAAATCTGGTTTTACACAAAGATACCCATCAGGCGCACATCATGATTGGCAGTAGGGGGTACAATGCGTATGAAGACAAGCGTACGGCGCTCTATCTGCTGAATAACATCCTCGGAGGTCCGGGCATGAACAGCCGGCTGAATGTGGCCTTGCGCGAACGGCGCGGGTTGGTCTATAATGTAGAGTCCAACCTGACTTCTTATACCGATACCGGAACTTTCTGTATTTATTTCGGTTGCGATCCGGAGGATGCGGAGCTTTGTACCCGCCTTGTGTATAAAGAACTGAAACGCCTGCGCGATACCCGGATGACTTCTTCCCAACTTGCCGCCGCCAAAAAACAGCTTATCGGGCAGATAGGCGTGGCTTCGGACAATAACGAGAACAATGCCCTCGGCATGGCAAAGACCTTCCTGCATTACAATAAATATGAAACGGCCGAGGCCGTGTTCCGGCGTATCGGACAACTGACTCCCGAAATTCTGTTGGAAGTGGCAAACGAGATGTTTGCGGAGGATTATTTATCGACACTTATTTACGATTGACAGCCTTATTCCCGCTTATTCTCTTCAGGTTGTTCCAACCGCTTCCTGCTGAATTCACAGCCGCAGTACAGTTGGTTATAGAAGTCATACTCTTTGAGGAGCTGGTTGCGGCGGTCTTGCAATCCGCCTTTCCGCCAGTTCTGTTCCCAAAAGATTGTACCGGGATAAAGGGCGGCTGCCCGTTTTCCCGCTTCGTTTATCTGGTCGAGGCTTTTCCAACGCGAAGATGCGAGGGTAGTGGTAAAGACAGAGAAGCCGTGTTCGGAAGCATAGCGTGCCGTTTCCGTCAGGCGTAATGTAAAGCATTTCAGGCAACGGCTGCCTCGTTCCGGTTCGTTTTCCAGTCCCAGCATTGTGTTCCGCCAGTGGGTATAATCGTAATCTGCATCGATGAAATCGAGGTTTGGGATGTTACGAAACGAACGGCTTCCTGCTTTCTTATCTCATATTCCTCTTGCGGATAGATGTTGGGATTACAATAAAACACTGTCGGGCGGATGCCGTTTGCCAGCAGGCATTCAATGATGGCGGAGGAACAGGGAGCACAGCAGGAATGGAGCAGAACTCTGTCTTCGCCGTTGGGAGTTTGAATTTTCAACATAGTCATGAAGTATTTTAAACTTTCAGTTTTATTTTGCCTTTCACCAGCAGTCCTGTCAACTGTACGATGATGATGGAGAAGACAAGCGATTTGAGCAGTCCCGGTACACCGCTTTCCAATGCTTCCGGATAAGCCCAGCCGGCTAATTGCTGGACGGAGTACCATATATAGGGAAGAATGTAGCAAGTGAGCGTTGCCGTTCCTGCGGGCTTGATTATATCGAACCAGTTGGTTTTGCCCTTTACATCGGTCAGCCAATAGAAAAAGCCGAATAACGGGAAGAAGGCGGCAAGACAATAAAACAGCCAGGACGGGGTAGCCTGTATCTTGGAGATAATCCAGTATGGATGCGAAACCAGTGCAAGAATCAACATGCCGGCACCAAGGATGCAGAGCATACCGATGAATTTGCCGGGATGTTCGCGATTGGCGTAGCGTTGCATGAGCAAGGAGGTCAGCAGACCCGACATTCCGAATGCGTGTAGCGTCCAGTCACTGGGAATGAAAGGCAGCAACAGGATACGGCTTCCGTACTCTTCCGGGATAAGGCCGGAATGGCTGATTACAGCGAGCGTTATCACTGCAAACCATGCAACCGCGTTTTTACGCAGGCTTTCGCGGGTGAACAGATAGATGCCGGCACATACGGCATATGTCCAGCCTATAAGACCGAGGATTCCCCACCAACTTGTATGGAACGGTTTCCCGTTGAGGTCTTTATAAATAACCAGCGTTGCAAGCAATACCACGCCTGCCACTTTCATTACGGTGAAAAGGGCTTTTTTTGTACCTTCGGCCTTTGGATATACTCCCCATGTCAGGAAGAAACCGATTACCATAAGGATAGTAAACCAGGAATGGGAAAGACCGCCTTCGATGCCGCCGCTGTTAAGCGAGAACAGCCCTATGGCAATGAGCGCTACCGTACGCCAGAATATATGTGCAATAACCTGTGTGGTTGTATCGCCCTTTTTATAACGGTTCTGTATGGCAAAGGATACTGACATGCCCATGCAGAACAGAAAGGCCGGGAAGATGGTATCGGAAAATCCCAGCATATCCTCATCGGCAGCGGCGTGCATCAGCCAGTGAGGAACATTCTTCAAACCGGGAATGTCGTTTACGAAGAGCATAAGGAACATGGTGAGTGCGCGGAATACATCTACCGCAGCCACTCGTTGGAGTGTTAAGTTTTTCATGATAAATCTGTTTTGGGGGTTCAAGGGGCAAATATAGGAAAGAATTTCTCAATATGGGGTATCAGGTTATAAAAAAGCCATTCAATCGCAGTATCATTGCAGTTGAATGGCTTTTAGCACGTTTTTAAAGGAATTCCTTATTCAAACAAGGATTTGGCGATTCCCATTTCCAGCCTCTCAGCTCTGCCAATCCTCTCAGACGGCCGATGCAGGAGTACCCCGGATTGGTTTTCTTCTTCAAGTCATCCACCATCTGGTGACCGTGGTCGGGACGCATCGGGATGGAAACCTTACGGCGCTGCTGCAGCTCGAGGAAAGCCTTCATCACATGGTACATGTCGACGTTGCCTTCCAGATGGTTGGCTTCGTAGAAGTTGCCTTCCTCATCGCGTTGCGTGCTGCGCAGGTGCACGAAATTGATGCGGTCGCCGAACTGCTCCATCAGGGCGGCACAGTCATTGGTGCTGCTTACGCCCAAAGAACCGGTGCACAGGCACAGACCGTTGCTCTTGTTGGGAACAGCGTCAATCAGAGCCTGGAAATCGGCGCCACAGCTCATGATACGCGGCAGGCCCAGGATTGAGCAGGGCGGGTCGTCCGGATGGATCACCAGCTCGACGCCGGCCTCGTCGGCAACGGGACAGATTTCGCTGAGGAAATATATCAGGTTGGAGCGCAGCTTTTCGGGGGTGATGTCCTTATAGCGGTCAAGCTCTTTCTGGAACTGCTCCAAGGTAAAGCTCTCTTCCGAACCGGGCAGGCCGGCAATCATGTTGCGTACCAGCAACTGCCTGTCGTCTTCCGTCATCTGCTCGAAGCGGGCTTTGGCCCTGGCCTTTTCCGCGTCGGTGTAATCGGCTTCCGCACCGGGGCGCTTCAGCAGGAAGAGGTCGAAAGCGATGAAGGCCGCGCGTTCGAAGCGCAGGGCGCGGCTGCCGTCGGGAAGCTCGTAGGCAAGGTCGGTACGCGTCCAGTCCAGTACGGGCATGAAGTTGTACGTCACGATGTTCACACCGCATTTGCCGAGGTTGCGCAGGCTTTCCTTGTAGTTGTCGATATACCGTTGGAAATCTCCGGTCTGCGTCTTGATGTGCTCGTGTACGGGTACGCTTTCAACGACCGACCAGCGGAGACCTGCGGCTTCAATCATCTCCTTGCGTTTCATGATTTCTTCCACCGTCCACACCTCGCCGTTGGGGATGTGGTGCAGGGCGTTCACGATGCCGGTGGCTCCGGCCTGTCTGATGTCCCATAGGCTGACAGGGTCGTTAGGACCGTACCAGCGCCAGGTTTGTTCACAAAGTATCATATTGTAATGGTATAAGTTTATAAAGTATATGTCTGTCTATTATGAATGAGGATGTGCTAAAATATACTTATGATTTCTTTTTTAGGCACGGATTACACGGATTCCACGGAAAAAGGGATAAAATAAATCCGTGTCTATCCGTGTAATCCGTGCCTAAAAAGAAAACAGATAGCAAGTGAGTTTTATTTTGGCATACTCTCACGGATTTCATCAGATGGAGAATGCGTCGAAACCGCCGTCCACCACCGAGAGTGCCCCGGTCACGAAGCTGGAAGCATCACTGATGAGGTAGTGGATGGTTCCGAACAGTTCTTCCGGTTCGGCAAAGCGTCCGCACGGAGTGTGGGCGATGATGGTCTTTGCACGGTCTGTGTACGAACCGTCGGGGTTGGTGAGCAGCGCACGGTTCTGGTTGGTGAGCAGGAATCCCGGAACAATGGCATTCACGCGGAGTTCGGGGCTGAATTTGGTTGCCAGTTCGGTCGCCATATAGCGTGTATAATTGCCGATGGCCGCTTTGGCGGAACCGTAGCCTACCACGCGCGTCAGCGGACGAAGGGCGGATTCGGAGCAGAAATTAACGATGGCGCCTTTCTTGTTCTTTGCCATGACGTCTACGAACACCATGGTGGGAAGCACCGTACCGAAGAGGTTCAGGTCTACCACTTTGCGGAATGCGTCCACATCGAGGTCGAGCACGGTCTTGTCCGGAGCGATGGTAGCGCCCGGCATGTTGCCGCCTGCGGCGTTCAGCAGCACATCGATAGTGCCGAAGCGTTCGAGGATGGCTTTCTTATTTTCTTCCAGCACTTCCTTGTTCAGTACGTCGGTTACGAGAAACAGGGCTTCGGACTTTCGGTTAAGCTCGGCTTCCAGTTCCCTACCTGCCTCTTCCACACGGTCCAGAATTACGATTTTAGCTCCTTGCTCGGCCAGATAGCTGGCGATGTTTTTTCCTAAAATGCCACAACCGCCTGTTATGACGATTACTTTGTCTTTAATGTCGAATAAGTTTTTCATGATTTATGTATTTAGTTATACAGATGTGTATTCTTTAGGTTTGTATGGCAAAGATATGGAATTAATACTTCTCTTATTGTTAGAAAAGTCTCAGAATTTATATAATTTGTATCAGGTGATGGGATTGGAATGAACAGATGAATTGCTTTGTTGCAATATCAATAAGCTTTCCGGTCCCATATTGAACAGCAAATCGATAATGCTGAGGTTGGGCAGGAAGCCGAGTTTTTCCTGAAACACCTGGTAGTAGGGTTGCGGAAAAAAATCCGTATCTTCCAAGCGGAAGTCTTTCTTAGGATGAATGCGTTCACGAAAATCTACTTCGTTGGGTGTAAATATAGCTTTGTACTCTGAGGTACGTTCTATAGTTGGCTGTATGTCTATCAGGGAGCAGAGAGGTGGCAAAGTTCTTCGTTGAAATCGGCTAAAAACTCATATTTCTTTTCATAAAAAGGGCGGAAATCATCTTTGTAATATTCAAAGAAAGGTGTATGGTTGTATGCCGATTCAATGGCATTCCAGTGCAGATGACGCCAGTTGCCGTGGTCGGAGATACGGATATCACGCATCGGGCATTTTTAGGCTATCCGGGCTTTACGGTAGGGATGGAAAGTGCCAACTCGCCGTCCGGTGCGGCAATGGTGCAGCGGTTGCGGTAAGTCT
>OIEZ01000108.1_pt1 | contig 14816 bp, 19 predicted proteins | sample 1581941 | NCBI WGS metagenome assembly OIEZ01 (sample SAMN04414078, study PRJEB24778) | human gut metagenome | material: faecal | host: Homo sapiens | reverse complement strand
CCACCGTCATACGCGAAAAGACGCGCCGCCCTTCCGGGACGATCGCCACCGCCTCACGCATGATCTTCGCCGTCTGCCAGTCGGTAATATCCTTACCGTCAAAGACAATGCGCCCGCTGGAGGCGCGCGGATCGCCGCACAGCGTGCCAAGCAGGGTGGTTTTCCCCGCGCCGTTGGCGCCGATCAGCGTAACGATCTCGCCCTGTTTGATATGCAGGCTGACGTTGTGCAGCGCCTGAATCTTGCCGTAGTGGGCGCTGACGTTGTCAAAAGTTAACATCGCGTTTTCCATCTTATGCCTCACCAAGGTATGCGCGGATCACGTCCGGGTTATTACGAATCTCTTCCGGCGTCCCGTTGGCCAGCGGTGTCCCCTGGTTTACGACGTAGATGCGATCGGAAATGCCCATCACCAGCTTCATATCGTGTTCGATAAGCAGGATGGTGGTGTTGTGATGGTTACGCAGCTCGGCGATAAGCTCGTCCAGCTCTTTGGTCTCTTTCGGGTTCAGCCCCGCCGCCGGTTCATCGAGCATCAGAATTTCCGGCTGGGTCACCATGCAGCGGGCAATCTCCAGCCGGCGCTGGTCGCCGTAGGCCAGGTTGCTGGCCTGACGGTTGGCGTGCTCCAGCAGGCCGATACGCTCCAGCCAGGTGGCGGCCCGGTCCAGCGCTTCGCTCTGCGCCCGACGGAAGGCCGGCGTTTTCAGCAGGCCGGAGAAGAGCCCGGTTTTCAGCTGCTGATGCTGCGCCACCAGCAGGTTTTCAATCACCGTCATTTCGCGGAACAGACGCACGTGCTGGAAGGTCCGCACCACGCCCATCCGCGCAATCTGCTGACCCGGCAGCCCTTCCAGGTGCTGGTCGCGCAGCATAATGATGCCGCCAGTGGGCTTGTAGAAACCGGTCAGGCAGTTAAAGACGGTGGTCTTCCCGGCGCCGTTGGGGCCGATCAGCGAGACAATCTCGCGCTCTCTGAGCTCCAGCGAAACATTGTTGACGGCCAGCAGGCCGCCGAAACGCATCATCAGGCCGCTGACGGATAATAATGGCTGACTCATGCCTGCTCTCCTTTCGCCTGACCGTTTTTCAGCTTCAACTGCACGCGCGTCATTGGCAGAAGCCCCTGCGGACGCCATATCATCATCAGCACCATCAGGCCGCCGAGCATTAACATGCTGTATTCGTTGAAGTCACGCATCAGCCTCGCGCAGAGACCACCAGCAGAATAGCCGCGAGGATCACCGCCGAACCTGCGAGCCCATCCCGCCCAGCACCACGATCGCCAGTACGAAGGCCGACTCGGCGAAGGTGAAGGACTCCGGGCTGACGAAGCCCTGGCGCGCAGCGAACAGCGTCCCGGCGAAGCCAGCAAACGCGGCGCTGATGGTAAAGGCGGTCAGCTTGATGCGCGTCGGGCTCAGGCCCAGCGAACGACAGGCGATTTCATCTTCACGCAGCGCTTCCCACGCCCGCCCCAGCGGCATTCGCAGCAGGCGGTTGATGACGAACAGGCTGAGCACGACCAGCAGCAGCGCCACCAGGTAGAGGAAAATCACCCGATCGGAGGGATCGTATTTGACGCCGAAGAAATTGCTGAAGGTATCCCAGCCGCCTTCGCGGGCGGTACGGCTAAATTCGAGGCCAAAGAAAGTCGGTTTCGGGATCTGGCTGATGCCGTTCGGCCCGCCGGTGATCTCGGTATTGTTGAGCAGCAGAATACGCACAATTTCACCGAAGCCTAAGGTCACTATCGCCAGATAGTCGCCGCGCAGACGCAGCACCGGGAAGCCCAGCAGGAAGCCGGCCGCCGCGGAGACCAGGCCAGCCAGCGGCAGACAGGTCCAGAAGCCGAGACCGTAATAGTGGTTCAGCAGCGCGAAGGTATACGCGCCGATGGCGTAGAACCCGCCGTAGCCCAGCACCAGCAGGCCGGAAAGGCCGACCACCACGTTCAGCCCGAGGCCCGAGGATGATATAGATCATCGTCAGGGTGGCGATATCCACCGTGCCGCGCGACACCATAAACGGCCAGGCCACGGCGATCACCAGCAGGGCTATCAGGAACAGCTTCTGCTTCACCGTTGAGCCGTCAATCGCCGGCATAATAAACTTCGGCCCGGAGACGTTCTTAACCGCTTTCTGGAACAGCGGCCGCAGCAGCTGGAAGAAAAAGACCACCGCGGTGCCGATAAAGATCCACTGCCAGCGAATATCGGCGGCGGTATCGACCACCAGCTTGGTGCCGTCCAGCTCCAGCTGCACGCCCATAAAGACGCCCGCCAGAATGAAGAACATCACGGCAGACAGCAGCGCCATTGCAATTTGCATCGGTTTCATACTTTTTCCACCTCCGGGCGGCCCAGAATGCCGGTCGGCATCACTAACAGCACCAGAATCAGCAGCGCGAAGGAAACAACGTCCTTATATTCAGTGCTGAGATAGGCAGAAGAGAGCGCCTCGCAATACCCAGGATCAGGCCGCCGATCATTGCGCCAGGAATACTGCCGATACCGCCGAGCACGGCGGCGGTGAAGGCCTTCATCCCGGCCATAAAGCCGATATAGGGGTTAATCACGCCGTAGAACTGGCCGAGCAGCACGCCCGCCACCGCCGCCATCGCTGCGCCGATGACAAAAGTCAGGGGCGATGACGCGGTCGGTGTTAATCCCGAGCAGGCTCGCCATTTTCAGGTCTTCGGCACAGGCGCGGCAGGCGCGCCCCATCCGCGAGTAGCGAATGAACAGCGTCAGGGCCAGCATGGCGATAAAGGTCACCACCCAGATCACCAGTTGCATGGTGGTGATCGTCGCGGAGAAGCTGTCGCTGTGGCCGACGATCCACTGGCCGTTAAACAGGCTTGGCAGCGCCACGTCGCGCGACCCCTGGGTCAGGCTGACGTAGTTCTGCAGGAAGATAGACATCCCGATAGCGGAGATCAGCGCAATCAGACGCTTAGAGTTACGCACCGGCCGATAGGCAACGCGCTCGATACTCCAGCCGTAGGCGCTGGCAATCACAATGGCGCCCACGAATCCGGCGGCGACCAGCAACCAGCTGGTGTCGATGCCCATCATCATCAGCGCGGCGATGATCATGAAGGAGACATAGCTGCCAATCATGTAGACCTCGCCGTGGGCGAAGTTGATCATGCCAATAATGCCGTACACCATCGTGTAGCCGATGGCGATCAGCGCGTAGGTACTGCCCAGCGTGACGCCGTTAAACATCTGCTGCAGAAAATAGAGAAACTGCTCGGACATAAGGTAACCTTTTTCAAACCGCCCGCGGTTCGCGGGCGGAGGGATAACTCGTCTTCAGCGCTTATTTCGCCGCGCTCGAAGAGCCGTCGGCGTGCCACTGGAAGACACCAAACTCAAATCCCTTCAGATCGCCTTTTTCATCCCAGGTCAGCGGCCCAATCACGGTTTTCGCCCCGTGCGCTTTCAAATCTTTGATTAAATCCAGCGGCTGCTGGCTGCCGGTTCTGTCCATCGCCTGCGCCAGCGACTGAACGGCGGCATAGGTGATCCAGACATACGGCCCGCTCGGATCTTTCTTCTCCGCTTTCAGCGCGTTGACGATGGCGCTATTGGCAGGGTCCTGATCGTAGCGTTTTGGCATTGTCACCAGCATACCTTCCGCCGCGGCGCCCGCGATATTGGACAGCGAGGCGTTGCCGACCCCTTCCGGCCCCATAAACACTGTTTTCAGCCCGACGGAGCGCGCCTGGCGCAGCATCTGGCCCATTTCCGGGTAGTAGCCGCCGTAGTAGACGAAGTCAATGTTCTCTTTCTTCAGGCGCGCCAGCAGGGCGGAGAAATCTTTTTCCCCCGCGGTGATGCCGTCGAAGAAGACGATATTGGCCCCGGCCTTTCTTCAGGTTGTCCTGCACCGAACGCGCCAGCCCTTCGCCGTACTGCTGCTTGTCATGAATGATGGCGATACGCTGCGGTTTCACTTTCTCGACGATATATTTCGCCGCGGTCGGCCCCTGCGAGGAGTCGAGGCCGGCGGTACGCATGATGTACTGGTAGCCGCGCTGGGTCAGCTCCGGATTGGTTGCCCCGGGGGAGATCATCAGGATGCCTTCATCCTCATAGATGTCGGAAGCCGGCTGGGTGGAAGAGGAGCAGAGGTGGCCGATAACGTACTGAATGCCGTCGTTGACGATTTGTTGGCCACCGCGACCGCTTGCTTCGGATCGCAGGCGTCGTCATATTCGACGGCCACCAGCTTGTCACCCTTAATACCGCCGCTGGCGTTGATGTCTTTAATCGCCTGACGCGCGCCATTGAACTCCATGTCGCCCCACTGGGCCACCGGACCCGACATCGCGCCGACCACGGCGACCTTAATATCCTTGGCCATCGCCGCGTGCGACATCGCTAATGCGACAATGCCCGCGACGATGGTTTTCGCGTTCCTTTTCATGCTGCAGAACCCCGTTCTTGATGTGGTGTAAATGTTTTGTATTTTTATGGTTAAAAAGCATTCTGTGCTTTTATTAAACAACGCCATTTTTACCATTGAGTTTAATGGTTTAGCGCAGCTTTTCACTAAAAAACAGATTAAAATCTCTATTTTTCAGTTCGATTAAGCAAAGATAATATTCTGTATTTTGGTGAAGATAAACAAAAAAAAGTCCTCCTGCAGCATAAAATAACGATACATAAGGCGGAATAAAACGCTGCGCATTAGGTTAAAATTCTGCTTATTTTTCGATCCATGACGGATTGCGCTACCCCAACAACACCAGGAAAACGAATCCCCTGATGTATGCGCAAAAAACAGCGCTCCGCCAGACAGCAATTTTGGGTACACTGGCGCCTCTGTTTTGCACTGGACTTGCCGCCCATGAAACTGACCATTATCCGTTTACAGCACTTTAGCGATCAGGATCGCATTGATCTGGGGAAAATCTGGCCGTCGCAGGATCTGTCGACGCTGACCCTTGATGAAAACCATCGTCTCTACGCCGCCCGCTTTAACGAGCGCCTGCTGGGCGCCGTGCGCGTCACCCTGCGCGGCGTCGAAGCCGAGCTCAGCGATCTGTGCGTGCGTGAAGTGACCCGCCGCCGCGGCGTCGGGCAATACTTAGTGGAAGAGACGTTGCGTGATAACCCGGCCATCAATAGCTGGCGCGTCGCCGACCAAGGGTGGAGGACCGCGGCGTGATGGCCGCATTTATGCAGGCGCTCGGCTTTAGCGCCCAGCACACCGGTTGGGAAAAGCATTAAGCTGTAGCCCCGGTAAGCGCAGCGCAACCGGGGTCAGACAACGCATTTGCAGCGTGAAGGACGCCCGCCCCCATTTAACCCAGCATTTCGCGTGGCAAAAAGGCGTCAAGACCCGAAATCCCCGGGAGCTTACATCAGTAAGTGACGGGGTTGAGGTCGCAGAACGCATTTGCAGCGTGAAAGGCGCCGGTTAAATTATTTGGCGTCGGTCGCCGTACCGTTAGCATGCCAGGTAAAGACCCCGAACTCGAAGCCTTTCAGGTCGCCTTTCTGATCCCACGACAGCGGGCCCATCACGGTGTCTACCGTCGCGCCTTTCAGGTATTTAGCGATTTCCGCCGGATCGTCAGACTGATTCAGGCCCGCCTGCAGCGACTGCAGCGCCGCGTAGGTGGTCCACACGAAGGCGCCGCTCGGATCCTGTTTCTTCGCCTTGATCGCATCCACGATCGGTTTGTTCGCCGGCACCTGGTCGTAGTTCTTCGGCTTGGTCACCAGCAGGCCTTCCGCCGACTCGCCGGCGATGTTAGACAGGGAGACGTTCGCTACGCCTTCCGGGCCCATAAACTGGGTTTTCAGACCGGCAGCACGGGCCTGACGCAGGATCTGGCCCATTTCCGGGTGGTAGCCACCGTAGTAAACGAAATCGATATTCTCTTTCTTCAGGCGCGCCACCAGGGTGGAGAAATCTTTCTCACCGGCGGTGATGCCGTCGAAGAAGACCACGTTCGCCCCGCCTTTTTCACGGCCACTCCTGCACCGCACGGGCCAAACCTTCACCGTACTGCTGTTTATCATGTACCACAGCGATACGCTGCGGCTTCACTTTGTCGAGAATGTATTTCGCTGCGGTGGGTCCCTGATCGGAGTCCAGGCCGGTGGTGCGCAGGATCAGCTTATAGCCGCGCGCGGTCAGCTCCGGGGCAGTCGCTGCCGGCGTGATCATCAGAATGCCTTCGTCTTCATAGATGTCAGACGCCGGCTGAGTGGAAGAGGAGCACAGATGGCCAATAACGTACTTGATGCCGTCGTTGACCACTTTGTTGGCGACCGCTACCGCCTGTTTCGGGTCGCAAGCGTCATCATATTTGACGATCTGCAGCTTATTGCCCTTGATGCCGCCCTTAGCGTTGATATCCGCTACCGCCTGCTCGGCACCGGTAAACTCCTGGTCGCCGTACTGAGCCACCGGGCCGGACATCGCCCCGACGACCGCGATTTTGATGTCTTCCGCCAGCGCCGCGCTGCTCATAACTAAGGCAATACATCCTGCCAGTAACGCTTTACCCTTCATATTCATCCTGAGGCTCCCCATTATTATGGTTTTTGCATTTGTTGTGATGTTGTTTGTTAGCGCATTATTTTGTTTATATCGATAGGAAAAGCATATGATAGCTAATCCACCGGGGGCTGCTCGCGCTTTTGCAGCACACTATGCTAAACATACCGTCATTCTGAGGAATTTGAAACGACTAAATTGCGGGCTATGTAACAGATAAGTGACAAATAAAAAAACCGCGCCAGCATGAACCGGACGCGGTGCAAAACAGGCCCTGATTACCAGCCAGCGGGCAGGTAGCCTACCGCGGACGCTATCGCGTAGACGGCGCTGCAAAGATACAACAACACAATGAAGCATTGGATAAGCGGATGGGTCATCCAGGCCGGACAGGTCCAGCCTGGGGTCAGGTCGCCACGCTGGCGGGCGCCCTTCAGCATCAGGATCGGCATAATTGATAAAATGACGCCGCTGAACACTCCGGCAAAATAGAGCGCGTTGACGAAAGAGACCATGCCGCTATAGGCCAGCACGAACGGCGGGATCGCCACCACCAACAGCACCATCAGGCGCCGGGCGGCTGTTCGTCATTCCCCAGGCGGAACTGATCGAAGATATTGGTCAGAAAGCTGCCGCCCAGCCCCCAGTAAGAGGTCAGCATGGCGCACAGCGCAAACAGGTTGGCCGAGAAGAACGCCCATTCGCCAAGCGCCCGGCCCCAGGAGATGGTGGCCACATCCGAGATATTGTCCAGGCCATTAAGCGAGATAACCGATAGCGGCACCAGCGCCAGCAGGGCAAAGGTCAAAGCCATACCGACCATAATGGCCCTGGGCAATTTTTCCGGTTTGTCGGCGAAGCCCCGCGCCATCTCCGGCACGATATACTGTGCCGAGAAGCAGAATGCCACGACATTGAAGACCGGAACTTACAGCATTGCCAGGCAAAAGTTCTTCTACCAGTTCCGGCCATTCGATGAAGCAGAGGGCACCGCTATAGAAATAATCCTCATATCCCATGTCGTATACTTCGTCCAGTTTCTTGATACGATAGAAATCAAAATGGTAAATAAGTTCACCGGTTTCATCCGAACGGTATTCGTTGACAATGGCAAAAGTTGGCGAGTTGATGACATCTGTTACCCCCAGCTCTTCGCATACAGCTTTGATAAATGTTGTTTTACCGGCTCCCATCTTTCCGTAGAAAGCAAAAACGGTATTATCACCCATAGCTGCGATGAATTGTTTGGCAGCTTCGTGGATAGAGTCTAAAGAATTGATTTTAATTTCCATATCCATTGGTTTGATTGAGTTTCTTTTGTTTGCAAAGGTACATGCTTTTCCCCATTTTGCAAAAAGTATAGATGAGGATTGAAAAAAAGATTATTGCTGCACCCGAAGGAACTTGTAATTTATAAGAAATGAACAGTCCGCCTAAACAACCTGCATAACCGGTGATGACGGACCACCAGATAATTTTCTTGAAACTATGGGTAAACAAATTGGCGGTCATTTGCGGTAAAGTCAGCAGGGAAATGGCAAGTACTATACCTACCATGCGGAGGCATGATACGATGGTCAGTGCGATGAACATCATCAGAATATATTCAAATAAAGCTACCGGTATACGTTGGGAACGGGCGAATTCCCGGTCGAAAGCGATGCAAATGATAGGATTCAGAAATAAAGTGAAGAATAGTGTCAGCAGCACGGAAAGAATGGCAAGTAACAGAATATCTGTGGGCGTAATGGTCAGAATGTTGCCGAACAGAAAGGCGGATAAATCGGGAGTGAATCCTGGAGCTAGAAAGCTAAAGATAATACCTACTGCCATACCGAAAGTCCAAAACACGGCGATAGCGGAATCTTCGCGCATATCTTTCCGTTTGCTTAACCATTCTACCCCAAAGGAAGAGAGTACGGAGAAGATTGCAGCAGATAATAGAGGGGAGATTCCTGCGTATAATCCTAGGCCGATACCTCCAAAAGAGGCGTGGGTAATTCCTCCACTGATGAATACCAAACGGCGCGTCACAATGTATGTGCCGATAATGCCACAGGCAATGCTGGCAAACAAGCTTCCTAGCAAGGCATGTTGGAAGAAAGTATAATGCAAAAGTTCTAATATATCCATATTTTTTTCAGTGGTTTTTATTCAAATGGAGACTTTGCTTGGTGTAGGCGGATTATTTGAATCTTCGTTCACCTACAATCAGGAAAAGCTCGTCTTTCAACTCGTCCGGCAGTTCTATTCCACGCAATTGCAGGCTACGGCTCCATCCGGCTACTTCATCTTCTTTACAAGTGTACATGATTTCCCGAAATTCTTCCACTTCTTCTTCATTATAACCATTTGAGGGACGGCCGCGAAAGCGGTCCAGTTCCTCGTCATCATAATATTCTATTTTTTTGCTGACAGCGGCAAGCAGGCTTTCTTTTTCACAAATTTCATGTTGCCCACAACATTCAGCGTCTGCTTCCACTATTTCGGGAGCAGCCTTCAATTCTCCGCTTTCTATCTTTTTTTGTATCTGGCGGTTGTGTAAAACTCCCACTGTCATGGCGATACCTGCCAAAATAATCAGACCAATAATAAGTATGAGCATAACTTTATACCTCCTCTATTATAAAACCAGCTTTCTTTAAATCTTCCCAATAGTAAGGATAGGATTTTGAAACGACCTGTGGATTATTAATCCGGATTTCGGGCATTACTACACAAGCCGGAGCGAATGCCATAGCCATACGGTGGTCCTCATAAGTGTCAATGGCAACATCAGCGGTCATTTCACATCGTTCACCTTCCCAAGACAGAATACGATCATCTGTTTCATGAAGTATATATCCTAGCTTTCCCATTTCTTGTATCAAGGCTGCCATACGGTCTGTTTCTTTAATCTTCAAACTTTGTAAGCCTGAGAAGCGGAAGGGAATATTCATTAACGCACAAGTGACGACAAACGTTTGTGCCAAATCCGGTTGGTTGATGAAATCATAATCCAGCCGTTCGGTTATTTTATCGGTCTTTTTCAATGTTACCGTTTTATTTCCATAAATACTTTCGATTCCTAGTAACTGGAAAATTTCAGCCACTTTACTGTCCCCTTGATAGCTTGTTTCGAATAATCCCGGTAAGATGATTTCCGCTTTGTTGGAAAGAGCGGCTATCTGATACCAATATGAAGCTGCGCTCCAATCACTTTCCACGTAGAAAGGTATGGATTGGTAGGGTTGCGGCTCAACTTTTAGTTGATATTCATTGAGCCATTTGGCTCTAGCACCAAAATCGTTCATCAGCTGCAGGGTAAGGTTGATATAAGGGCGGGATATGATTTCTCCTGTCAGTGTAAGGGTCAGTCCGTTACTTAATATAGGGGCAATCATCAATAAGGCTGAGATATATTGAGAACTGACATTACCCGGCAGGCTGATGGTATCTTTCTGCAGTTTGTGCCCGGTGATACGCAGAGGAGGATATCCGTCATTGATTATGTATTCAATTTCTGCTCCCAATTCACGTAAAGCATTGACCAACACCTGGATAGGACGTTGTTGCATACGTTGTGTACCAGTGATGATCCGTGTTCCCGGAGTGACGGACAAATAAGCAGTAAGAAAGCGCATGGCTGTTCCGGCTGCCATAATGTCTATGGTATTTTTGCCGTCATTTAAGGCGTGAATCATTACTTGGGTATCATCGCAGTCAGATAGGTTCTCAAGTTGGAATATTCTATTTCCCAGTGCATTGATTATCAATGCACGGTTGCTGATACTCTTGGAAGAGGGGAGCTGGATAGTTGTATGTATTTGAGCGGGTGCCGTTACTTTTATTTGCATCATACCTTATATAATATAATAATGTGTATCGGATTGCAAAGGTAGGAATATTATCTTAATACTTGAAGGTTGCTACTTAAAAAAGGAGACCGGAGAGTATAAAAAAGCCGGGAACATGGAAAGGTGGTTGTTTTGTTCCCGGCCCGGACATATAGTGAAAGTTAAGCTATAGTGATGCTTGAATCCAAATAAACATCTTGAATGGTATTTAGCAATTCAATTCCGTCTTTCATTGGTTTTTGAAAGGCTTTACGTCCACTTATGAGGCCCATACCTCCGGCACGTTTATTGACGATTGCTGTTATTACTGCGTCTTTTAGATCAGAACTGCCATGAGATTCACCTCCAGAGTTGATTAATCCTACACGTCCCATGTATCCATTGGCTACTTGATAGCGACAGAGGTCGATAGGATGTTCTGAAGTCAGTTCGGTATAAACTTTATCATTTGTCTTTCCGAATTTAATGGCTGTAAAACCACCGTTATTGACCGGTAATTTCTGTTTTACAATATCTGCCTTGATAGTAACTCCCAAATGATTGGCTTGTCCGGTTAAATCGGCTGCTGTATGATAATCTACACCGTCTTTTTTAAAAGCATTGTTACGTAAGTAACACCATAAAATAGTAGCCATGCCTAGTTCGTGGGCATATTCAAAAGCTTCCGCTATTTCAACCAGTTGTCTGCGGCTCTGTTCAGAACCGAAATAGATAGTGGCACCTACTGCTACAGCTCCCATATTCCAGGCTTCTTTTACAGTACCAAACATCACTTGGTCGTAAGAATTGGGATAAGTCAATAATTCATTGTGATTTAGTTTGGCAATAAAAGGAATCTTGTGGGCGTATTTGCGGGCAACGGAACCTAATACTCCGAAAGTAGAGGCTATGGCATTACAGCCCCCCTCAATAGCGAGTTTTACAATATTTTCCGGATCAAAGTAAAGTGGATTGGGGGCAAATGAGGCTCCTGCTGTATGTTCTATGCCTTGATCTACAGGAAGAATAGATACATACCCTGTATTTGCAAGTCGCCCGTGTCCTAACAGGGTTTGAATACTGCTCAGGGTACGAATATTGCGGTCTGATGATATCCAAGTATCATCAATGGTGCTTGAAGAAGGGATATGGATTAATGATTTATCTATAGTTCTACAGGTGTGCTCTAAATAAAATGCTGCTTGGTCACCCAATAAATTTGTTATTTTGCTCATACTCTTTTTTCTTTAATTGATTAATAATTTTTTATCCATAGTGTTTTCTTTCTAGTATAAAAGCGTATGATTGCGTTTGAATGCATTATTGAAAACACTATTTTGATGTATTCTCTATTCTGTGATGGAGGTTTCGGACAGCGCAGGAAAATTATTTCCTGCCACCGGGGTTGGTTTTTCCTTGATCGGCTACAGCTTCCATTAGTTTTTTTATTTTTTCCGGATCTCCCAAAAAGTAGTCTTTCTTCAAATTCAGGTCATTATCAAACTCGAATACATACGGAACAGCAGTAGGTAGATTAAGACCTACAATTTCCTCATCCGGTATATGTTTCAAATATTTAATAATTCCTCTGAGGCTGTTTCCGTGAGCTACTACCAGCAGTTCGTTTGCTGTAGCTAGATTGGGGAAGATGATGCATTTCCAATAAGGTAATATACGTTCTACTGTTTCTTTCAGAGATTCGGTACGTGGAAGATCTTTGTCAGGAACTTCTTTATAACGGGTATCTGTTTTCGGATTGCGCGGATCATCTTCCGGTAGGGCATTGGGGGCTACGTTAAAACTACGGCGCCATATCAAGACTTGTTCTTCTCCGTATTTAGAAGCTGTTTCGCTTTTGTTTAATCCTTGCAATGCGCCATAATGTTTCTCATTTAGGCGCCAACTTTTCTCTACAGGTATCCAGTCTTGATCCATTTTATCTAGGACACAGTTTAATGTTTTGACCGCACGCTTTAAAAAAGAAGTGTAAGCTTTATCAAAATGAAATCCTTTTTCTTTTAAGAGTATACCTGCTTGGTTGGCATCAGCGATACCTTTTTCGGTTAAATCTACATCTGTCCATCCTGTAAAACGGTTGTCTTTGTTCCAAGTACTTTCTCCATGGCGGAGTAATACGATTCTTTTCATTTGTTCTCCTTTCTTTATTACCCGGTAATACATTTTCTGTTGGTGGCAAAATTAGTTGTAGCATACATACTTATCAATACCCATTAATTATGAATTTAACAGCGGAAGGCAAGGTTTTGTTTCTCTTTTTATTATTTTTGTACTTTGTAATTAAACACATGCTATGAAAAGAATTAAAACAGGACTAACGGGATTTATATTAGGAGATTGGTTGGGAATGCCTTACAGGGGAAAAGGAAAAGGGACATTTAAACCTATGTGGACAAAATCTTATCTTCGGGGAGACAAATGTTCAGGAAATACTTCGATGTTATTATGTGCTTTGGACAGTCGTTGTAATTTGGAACTTTATCAGCAGAATTTAAGAGATTGGTATTTTAATAGAAAGTATACAGGAGAAAACATTGAGTTTGATATTGATCAGGTGACCCAAAAAGCAATCATGAAAAATTTCAGGGGAGTGTCTTCGGATTCTAATAGCGGCAACCGTAGTTTGATGGGATGTTGTGTTTTGGCTTTTTCGCCTTTATCTAAAGAGGAGATTTTTCCTTTTATTAAGATTACTCATAATAGTCGTTATAGCTTTAAGTATACTTGGTTTTTTATTGAGTTTATTCGTTGCCTGTTGGAATATGAAGATAAAGGACAGGCATTACAGCAGGCTGAGCAGAGATGTGGTGTGGAGGTTAACAGGCAAAATCTTTGTAATGGAAGCTTTGTTGTAGATACGGTGGAGTCAGTGGTCAATTGGTTTATGGCAGGAAATAGTTATAAGGAGTGCGTATTTTCGGCTATAAACTCAGGTAAGTCAAGTGATGCGGTAGGAGAGCATTGACAGGTTTGCTGGCGGGAATATATTATGGATTAGAATTAAAGAATGGAGTGAAAGGGTTTGAAACAATGGAATCTTATATTGATTCATTTATCCAGTACCTTAATCATCCCACTCTTTAAATTCCAATGAAAGTTGTTCCCATTGTTTTTTTATTTCTTCTTTTTCTTCTTTTGGATTAGATACGGATAGTCCGATAAGGCGGATGGGGTGGCTTTCATAATCAATTTCTTTCAGTAATTTTTTTGCTAAAGGAAGAATTTTATCCATGCTTGTCAGTTCACTGTCTTGAGTGATGCTGCGGGTTATTTGGTTAAAGTCATGGAATTTTATTTTTAAAGTAAGTGTATTACCACTGAAATTAGTGCGTTTCAGTCTTTCTAGCAATTCGGTGACTACATGATATAGTTCAATGATGGCGGAAGAATGAAGAGAAATGTCTTTTTCCAATGTATGTTCGCATCCTACGGACTTACGGATTCTTATGGGTTCTACAGGACGGAGGTCTATGCCTCGTGCAAAATCGTAATATAGATTACCTGCTTTGCCAAACTGTCGGGTAAGCATTTCTAAAGTGCAGGCTTGTAATTGGGTACCATTATGAATACCTAATGCGTGCATTTTTTGGGCTGTGACCGGACCTACTCCCCAAAAAGATTCGATGGGAAGATGGGCGATGAAATCCAATGCTTGGTCGGGATGTATTGTACATAATCCGTCGGGTTTGCGGTAATCCGATGCTATTTTGGCTAGAAATTTGTTATAAGAGACCCCGGCTGAAGCTATCAATCCCAATTCTTTGCGGATACGCTTTTTTATATCTTTGGCTATATCTATAGCAAGTGAAAAGCCTGCTTTATTTTCAGTTACATCCAGAAAGGCTTCGTCTAGTGACAGAGGCTCTATGATATCTGTATAGGTATGAAAGATATCGTGTATCTGCCGGGATACAGCTTTATATACATTCATCCGCCCTGGAACAAAAATCAGTTCTGGGCAAAGTCTTTTGGCTTTTTGTGATGACATGGCGGAATGTACTCCGTAACGACGGGCTTCGTAACTGGCAGCAGCTACCACACCTCGTTCTTCAGCGTGTCCCACAGCAAGCGGTTTTCCACATAATTTGGGGTTGTCACGCTGTTCTACCGATGCGTAGAATGCATCCATATCGATATGTATTATTTTGCGTTCGGACATCTTCATGAAATTTGTAGAGCAAAGGTATGAAAAAGGTTTTTGGTTGATGAGTTCTTTAACAGCTTTATTTGTTATATTTTCATTAATGTTATTTCTGTATAACGAATACGAGAGAGACACATAAGAACTGCCCCTTTTATTTATCTGATGATGCGAAATTTCCGCTGGGCCCCGAATATGGGTCAGCGGATTTTCCGGGTTGGCAAGCTTTCTTTTAAGCGTATAGCCTAGCCAGTCTGAACATGAAGAACTTCAGATCAGCCACCCCTCTTAACTGGCTTCGAAAAGCTTTGATTTTAGCATTG
>OIEZ01000106.1_pt1 | contig 14882 bp, 21 predicted proteins | sample 1581941 | NCBI WGS metagenome assembly OIEZ01 (sample SAMN04414078, study PRJEB24778) | human gut metagenome | material: faecal | host: Homo sapiens | reverse complement strand
TTCCTATCGCTTTGAAGTGCATTTTTATAAAATTCTTCCTTTCTGTGAAAGAGTAATTTTCCAAAAAAAGCAGTTGGAAATAGCTTGTTCGTCAGTCCTGTAAAGCATCTGTAAATCCCAAGCGGTTCAGACAGAATATAGAACCGAACAGAGGGAAGAAAAATAAATCATTAAAATTTCATGACAATGGACAACATCAAAGAAAGCAAAGAGTACAAACTTGCCAAAGAATGGGAAATGGCAGTGAATAGTTTTAGTTTCAATCCCAAGCGTTTTGCAGCCGCTATACCTGATATGCACCCCACACTGCAACAGAGCCTCTATAGATTGTTTAAGGAGTGCATCATTGTGATGGCGGATGAGACACGTCGCTATGATGACCGCAATCGTGCATCACATGAAGAAGCAAAGTGTCTTATGGAATACCTCAAGACAAATGGAAGCATATCCCATTAAAATAACAAGCGTATGAAAACACAAGAAGTACAATTTGGCGGCAATAACTATCCTTGCCGTGTGGTGGAATCCAACGAGGGTGAAGAACTCCTTATCGGCTCGATTACCTTGCTTGATGCCCTTCAGCCCGGTAGTTTCAACGATGAAAACGAAGGCTTCGCAAGCAAGGAAGCCGAAAGAATCTATGACGAGGTTTTCTTCTTTACCGACATGGCAAACCTGCGACTGACAGACGTAGAATTGGTTGCCGAAACTGAAAAAGGACAACCCGGAATGGTTCGAATAAAAAAACAATAATCATCTTAAAAATAGCATAGTTATGGAAAAAGAGTATGTAATACAAATAGCACAGACCATTCAAGAGCAGTTGATAGGACTTACCCCTATGCCCGTCCTCATGTCATGGGATATCGCAGAGTTTGCAGCCACCATCTTCAAAGGCCTGCCTGCACTTCGTATCAAAGTAAACGGACTGTTACACACCGGATACGTCATTATTGCACTTAATGGGTCGGACTATTATGAGGTATATCTGTTGAAAGGCAAAGATGCAGAGTGTGTCAATGAAGAAGTTTGTTACAACGAGTTAGGGGATGTCATTGACAGGGCAATTGAATGCGGTACTGACAAAGAGGAATACGAAAAAATTGCCATCAGCAACTCACCCAATTATTAAGCAGGTAACTCTCCTGATAAACCAGAAGAAGAGATTAGTTAGTAGTAAACCGCCAGTACGATTGTACTGACGGTTTTTGTTGTTTTTATTTACATTATATGTCAGACAGCCGGATTTTTATTTCGCGTTGCGCTTATTCTGAACGTCTTTTATCATCTCTTTCACATCTTGCCCCACTTGTACGAAGTTTTTATATAGGATGCGCTCCCGTTCCTCTCTCGACTTGAAAGTGTAGAACTTCGGCAGCGGCACATACGCCGCTTCTTCTTTCTTGATTTCTGCCATATCAAAATCTGTTTTGCAGAAGAACTTTGTAGTCTTGAACTCTTCCGATTCTTGAATATTCATTGAACCGCCCATACCTGTTTTCGTCTTCACAAAGTCCCGTGCCGTCTGACCGCATATCCATCCGGTTGCCATATCCGAGATTTTCGAGGCAGGCACAAGGTTATCCATATTCTCATTGAGATTGATACTTGTTTTGTCCCGGTCAATAGTCACGCCTTTTTTGACTTGGACCACCTTGCCGAAGATGTCGTTGGACAAACCATTCCAGCGTTTCTTTGGCACGTGCCGAGCCGCTTACCACATTACCTACCGTCGTAATGATCTTTTGCATACCTACCTTACCATAATCGGCTTCCAGTTGCGGTAGTTCCTGAAAGCCGAGCGTTACACTCACCTTATTGCTTCGCGCCGTACCTATCAGACGGTCTATTTTGTGAAAGTAAAGTGTCGGTAACTCGTCCACTATAATACTCACAGGAATATTTTTCCCCTGCCCGGTATTCACACGGGTAACGAGACGGTTTAGGATAAGAGCGTTCAATGCACCGATGATGGATTCCATTTCCGGGTCATTTGCAATCAGCAGGTAACTCGGATTCTTCGGGTCACTCACCTTCAGGTCGAAGTCATCGCCATCCCGGTGGAATATCCAGTAGCTCTCTTTGGTTGCCAGACGCGAGGTATAAACACGTAACGTGCCAATCATACCCTCCAATTGTTCCATTGCCTTATTTTTGAAAGCTGTCTGGAATGGGCCAAGCAGCGGAGCAACCTCATTGTCAGTTTCCAGTACCTCGAAAATCGTCTGATAACTTTCATTCAAGAATGACAGAATATGTGGCATGTCCGAATACTTTCCCAGCCAGTAGGCCGGTTCCACGATATTGCCGCCTTCACGGTCACGCACGATACCTGTCGGTTTCCAGAATTTGGTCTGCGGATCTTGCTGTCTTTCCGCATATAGAGGCTTGCCGTTGGCATCGTAGGGTTCACGTTCATAATTCACGAAGAAGTAGATACAAGCGGCAAGGAAGTTTACCGCCGAGGTTTGGAAGAACTGGTCGCTTCCGCCGCCTCCCTCTTTCTTACCCTTTTGTAGGCTTTCCAATAATGTTTCCGCCGTTTCGCTGGCCGCCGCAAGATTGTTGATGTACTTTGCCTGAATTGGATTCACCCGACGGCTGTACTCCACATCCACAAAATTAATCATGTTGAACTTGCACCCTTGGGGTACTCTGCCCAGTTTCTCGTTCTTCTTGTAATGGTAGTAGAGCTTGGTCGCCAATGTAGGAAACTTGTAGTCATACACCACCATGGCGAAACCTTTGGCCGAATGCTGTCGGATAAACGGCTCTATGATACTGAAAGTCTTACCCGATCCCGGTGTTCCAACTACCCATGTTCCTCGAAAGCAGTTGCTTACAGAAATCCACCCCTTACGGAATTTACCCTTATAGTAGTATCGCATGGGGATATTTACGCTGTATTCATTCTCGACTTTTTCTTCACATTGTTCAAAACTTTCATTCTCGAAGTTGAAACGGTCTTTCATCAATCCCTCCTTGATGAACTTTGAAATGTTGTCTAATGCGATATGTACCAGTACTACGCCAGCAATGGAGGCAATCATATAGAGAATGATATTCAGAGGTAAGGTATAAAGCCTTGTTTCCATCGTATGGCCGAACAGCCATACGGAGAGTACGAGCAGCAATAACCCACTCGTCAATGGATACACCACCTGCCGGCGTGCGTTGAACTCCAGATGCTTCTTGTTCCGCGTTCCGACACAAGTGATGCAGATAAGCAGTACCGTTGCGATTTTGCTGTACACAAGATTGCCGTCGTGGTAAATCATCCATTGTTTGATGCGTCCGTGAATGTCGGTCAGTATGCCGCCCCAGTGGTCGAGCATTGCAGGGTCAATGGCATATTCAAAGAACTCCAGCAGCACGGACACATATACCACTGTGCGGAATATTTTATAGAACCCTTGCAATTCCTTACTTTCTTCCATAAGTCAGTCTGTTATTAGTCCTTGTTTTCTACGATACCAATGATTACCTACTCTGATTACATCCATACCGAACCATGCACCATTCTCGTTCAGTTTTGTTTTTATCTTATCAAGTGTTACCGGACCGATACCCCAGATTTCCATGAGATATTGCTCGTTAAGATGAATCAGGTCTCCGATATATAATATTCCATGAGATTCAAGATGGCTTTTGATGGATGGGGTAATACCCAAACTGAATACCGGTTCCGAGAGATAGTGTACTTCTTCTGCCTGAATGTTATTCAGGGCTATTTCAAGCCCCACTTTGATTCTTTTGAGAGAATCAAGGCGTTCTTGCATCTTTTGGATGACAAGCTCGTCTTGCTGTATCTCATTGCGTAATTGGGTTGCTCTCTTTACAAGTTCGGCATTACTTCTTTTCAACTCTCCGTTAATATCCGCCATTGACAGATTACTTGTTTCAAGCTCGTTTCGTGTGCGGTCTAATTGCGTGACAAGTTCCTCCAGTCTGTCGGCATGACGCTTCAAGATTGAATTTTTTTTCATTATCGGCAGTCATTTCGTCCAAAAGGTAGCCGAACCTTTTAATTTGAAAATTAATATCTTCTTTATCCGATGCTATGGAATCTGCGAGTTTTGCCAGTATTTGTCGGCATGAATTACCTTTCATGGACTTATACATGAGGACAATTCCCAATATCATCAATGCTATGCTGAAAAATATATCCGTATCTTTCATATCTTTCTATCTTTTATTCGTTTATGGTAATTATGGGGCGTACTCTGTGCGCCTGTACTTTAGGTGTTTCCTGCATTGCACCGCTCCCCATGGAATAGAGCCATGCCTTGGCTGTCTGTTGCTTTTCGACTTCTGTGGATGTCCAGTACCAACAGTCGTTTTCATCCAGTGGTAACGGCTCACCGCCACATTGTTCGATGACAGGGTTGATTATCTTTCGCATGGTGTAGAGCAGCCGCATCTCTGCCACGGACGGTACATAGGCACTCTGCCCGTACCGCCATAGGTCGAAAACCGCTTCTGCCATTGGCGAAGCGGTTTCTTGTGTATCATACAGTGCGAATGTATTCTCATTGCCATCATAAGCCATGATGTCAGTCGATGTGCCTTGTGCGATGCCGAGGCTGTCGGCGAATGCCACCGGAGCGATGTCCCACAGGTAAACCGCATAGCCGTTCCCTTCCGTACCTTCACGGCGTTCGGTATCAAAGACAACCGCTATTGCCCGCTTCCCCGATTGTTCATACTGCGCATAGGACAATGCCGTGCCGTCCTCGCAGAGAATATGCCCCGGACGTACCGCCGTATCGGGTACGTCGATATGAGCGTCACAGGCAGCGCACAATACCGCCGCCACTGCCATTGCAAACCATTGAATCTTTCGTATCATGTCATTTCCGTTTTTTGTTTTTCCTTTATTTTATCGGCAGTTTTACACCCAGCACGATACCTGTCCGCAGCAAATCCGCCCCTTTTATCATCATGTCACTCTTGACCTGCCAGAACAGTGTGCATCCCGACCGCAGTACATAATTGTGCTCGTAACCCACATGGATTCCGGCAAGAAACTTGTTCGTGTCGCTTCCTGCCGAAGCTCCGATACGCAAGTTGCCGTAATGGTTGCGTCCACGCACCACACAAGGTTTGTACGCCACACCGAAACCATAAGTGCGGTAGTTGCGCCAGAAGGATTCCGGACAAATATGACCGCAAGATTTACATTCCGTCCATTTCAGATAGCCGTTGGCGAAGAACTCCCACGCATGACGGTAGTTCATTTCATGCTCGTAAGCAAGCGTTACGTCCATGCCGTTCTCATACAGCAATCCCACGCCGAGCGAGAGGCGGCCGCCGTTGCGTTGCGCATGGGCATTGGTGGCAAACCCTATGCAGACAAGCATCAGTAACAAAACTATTTTCAACGTCTTTTTCATCGTCATTCCTCCTCCAATAAAGCTGTGTTAAATGAATCAGCCGACAGCACATCCTCGTAGTCGATGTTAAGGCTGATATTGCGCCCGCTGATTTGTTGTTCCGTCATTTCGATGGTCAGCAGCTTGTCGTTCGGAAAGGTCATCTTTTTCACGACAATCACATTCCGGTAGCCGTGCTTGAACGTCTTGCCATGTTCCAATACCAGGGCAGGCGTCAGCTCGATGGTCTGCGCGTTAGTTGCCTTCGAAAGTTTCTTGTCCGACAGTTTCACCCGTATCTCGTCGATGTCGAAACGGATGTTCGTTTTGTTCTCGATGGAAAAGTCGATGAAGAAGTAGTCGCCCACCGAGTAAATGTTGTTCAGGCGCATTACCATTCGGTGCGCCTTGGTCGCCACGTTGCGGATTTTCGCGGGCGAGTTCCACACCCGTCTTGCAAAACGCACCATGTCGGCTGTGGACATCGAGACCGTAGGATTGTTGTAGGCATCCCGTTCCTGTAGCTGAATTTCCTTGTCTGCCACCGCCTCGCTTATCCGCGTGGTGTAGATGAGTGCATACTGCGTGCGATAGCGTTCCGTTACGATGGTGACGATGGCCAGCACTTCACCGTCCTCGTGTCCCGTCTCTTTGGGCTTCAACCGGATGATGTTTTCAATGGGTTGGTCGCCCGCCACCTTGTCGGTGGAAATGTCCACGAAGCGGACCGGCTCCGATGCTGTGATGACGGTCGTTACCTGTTCATTGACCGTCAGCCGTTCCATCTCTTCGTATGTACGCTGAGCCTGTGCGTCCCGTGCGGCAAAAGTCCAGCCGCCAGAAGAAATGCCGTTACAATTATTTTCCTGTTCATATCGTTTCTGTTGATATTTTTATTTCTTTATTTCCCTTATTTCGCTTTCTTTAATCCCATGACCACGTTCCAGTTCCTCCCGAATCCGTCGTCCGGCAATTTCGCAATACGTCGGCTCAATCTCGAATCCGATGTAATGCCGTCCCGTGCGGATGGCGGCAATGGCGGTCGTACCCGAACCGATGCAGTTGTCAACGCACCACATCGCCCTCGTTGGTATAGGTGCGTATCAGGTACTCTATCAAGGCTACCGGCTTCTGTGTCGGATGATAGAATGCTCCTGTCTTGTGTTCCTTGGGTATGGAAATGACAGAGGTCGGGTACTTGTCTTCGGCAACACGTACCGGAGCCAGTTTCATTTCACCGTAACAGCGGTTCGTGAAACCGTCCGTCTTGCGCCGTCCATGATTTTTCCGTTCCGGTGGACACGGCATCATCTGAGGATGATATACCGGCTGACGGTCGTAGAACACGATGATGTCCTCATGCTGGCGTAGCGGCATCCGGTTGGCATTCAGGTGACCCGTTACCCGGTCTTTCCGCCACACGAGGTTATACCGCCACATCCGGGGTTGCGAGAGCATGAGCCGCGCCGAGAAGATGCCCTGCGCAAAGAGGATAACGGGGCTTCCCGGCTTGGTGATCCTGCGGTACTGTTCCCACAACGCTTCGAGCGGTATCTGCCTGTCCCAGTGTACCGCCTTGTTGCTACGGTTCAACACGCCGTAAGGCAAATCCGCTATCACGGCATCGACACTGCCGTTCGCCATGAGCTTCATGCCCTCGATACAGTCCATATTATATATGTTGTCAATCTCTATCATGGCTTCCGTTTTTACTGTTTCTCACGTCCGTTCACCAGATAGACGAAAGTGCCGTATTTCAGCTTTACCTTATTTTTTTGATAGCTTTGCCGATGGCATTGCTCGTTTTCTGGTAGGCATTCGTAGCGGCTTGCATTCCCCATTGCGAGAGACTGTTGCCGTAACTGCCGGTATTCATGTTCAGATTCCCCGACACCGCACCGCTTGCCACATCCTTGCTCGTTTCCCGGAACTGGCTGTTCGGTACATAAAGCCCTTCCATGCCGTCCGTATCGTAAAGGGACAGGCTGACCTTCACCAGTTCGTCCTCGATGAGAATGCTGGTGATGTTCCCCTTCACACGCCCCGACGAGAAGCCGCTCATGGTGGCATACAGATACGACCCTCGTTTGACCACGCACTCGTTGATCTCCACGTCGTCGAGCAGACGCAACCGCACACGCGAGCCGTCCATCGCCTTGATGTCCTCGTCGATAATGGCCTTTATCAGTTTCGGTTCACGGGCATTGACCGCAAGCGTATTGAAGTAATCCGAAGCCGTCTTTACCTTGCGTACCACTTCGCTGGGCGGTTCGTTCTCTGACGGGGCTTTTACCGAACGGCTCTCTTCCTCTATTTTTCCCTTGACCTCTATGGTTGCCGTCGTGGGTTGCGCCGATGCGGTACTGTCCGTATCGGTCGCCGGTAATACCTCATTGCGTCCTCTCAACCTTGCTTCGGCAAGGGCTTTCTCCAGTTCCGCGAGAGCTTCTTGCTCGCGTGTCTTGGCATCGGCAATTTGCGCTGCCGCAGCCTTTTCCTGCTGTTGCTCATCGAGCAAGGCGATGTCGTCCACCGTGTATTGCGATTCATATTCTTCCTTGTTGTCATCGGGTTCATCTCGTTCTATGTTATCCACTGCGGAATAATCCTGTATCTTACCCCATGATTTGGCCATGTTCTCGTACTTGCTGCCTATGCCGTCACCGCCTTTAAGCCGGGCATCCGGCAAATCGGGGTTCAAAAACTCCGTTGTCTGCAGCGTCTTGTCCGGAATCTCCGCCGTTTCGGTATGAAACAGGTCGAAGATGAAGTACGATGCAACCAGAAGCGGGATATACAGGACAGCCGGAAGCATATACTTCGGCTCCCTGAAATTGATTTTATCAAATATCTTCATCATACATCTTTTAATTGAGTTGTACATACTTGCCTTCAATGCTGCAGTTTTTCAGCACTTCTGCGTTTTCCACTCCGAATGCGATCAGGATGCTGCCGCAACCGGGAGAATCGCCGCGTGTTCCGTCCGGGCGGTAAAACCGGATGCGGTGGCGCAGGAATTTCATGCCCGTCGCTTTCTCGAAAATGACGTCCTGAAACATTTTGGAATCGCAACGGTTGAACAACAGCGCGATTCCGTTGCCGTGTTCCGCCAGCTTTCGGACAAACTGTTCGATAAGGGGACGCGAGTACGGAGGATTGAGCCATACACGCCCTTCCCATTTCAGGGACAATCCGTCCATGTCCCGGTCATACATGACCTCGGCGGTCGGCCACAACGGATGGACAGGGGCGCAAGGGTCAAGGTCGAACCTGCCTAACGCTTTCAGCACCTCCTTCGGGGTGTACCATTCGTCCGACGAGCGGACTGATTTTTCAAATCGTGTATTCATAAGCACTCCTTTATTGCGGTTCATATTTCTTGTTCTCGTTCCGATTTTCCCTTATTTCACCCCCTTGCAGCCTCTTGTGTCTTTCCCGCAGCACCGAATCCTGCATTTCCGTCGCCGTGCGTGTCGGCCGGCTGTTGCGGTATGCCATCGTAATGCGATAGATGTTCCAAGTGAACCCTCCGATAGCGAAACCGAAGACGATGACCAGAAAAAGTATCCGGTGCGCGTTGGCGAATCCCTGTACCTTGGCGGCAGCCTTGTCGATACGTGTCGCTTGGGCGAACTTTCGTCCGGCGGACACCTCCCGCTCGTAACGGTCTTTGTATTTCGGATCGTTCTTGTCCGGCATCTTTTCACCGAAGAGCATCCGCCTGAATCCCTTGATATTCATAACTCCGTTGTTTAGTAGTTGATCTTCGTTTTCTGTTCGATGTCCTTGTTCAGCAGGGTACGCCAGTTCACGATAAGCAGCCCATGCGGATTGTTCTCTGTTCGGGGTACACGCTTGAGCTGTCCTGCCGTCACCAGTTCACGCATCAGGATATTGCTCCGTCGCTCGATGCGCTGCCGTCCGTAGTAGGTGAACTCCATCTTCTCCTTGTTGAAAGCCACGCTGTCGCAATAGATGGAGAACACCGAACTCGTACCCAAAATGTTGGAGTAGAAACCCTTTTCCTTGAGCGTGTTGTATTGTGCCAACCCCGTCTCATCGACTAAATACATCGCTTTTTCCATCGTATAGCGGATATATTTGTCATCCGGCGGTAACGTGAAAAAATAATGATGAAACATCTCCACATGGCTTTTGGCTTCCACATCAAGCGTTTCGTCCATTGTCGTGCGATTCACGAGGATAGGCACGTTGCCGTCCAGCACATACACCTTCTTCTGCGCATCCGAGACCATCGTCCGGGCTGTCCAGATGCTTGACAAGCTGATGATGACACATCCCACGAGAAAAGCGGTACAGATGATGCCCACCAGTCTGATTTTGTTTTCCAAATTCTTGATGACCATCGGTTATTCCCTTTTACCGTTCAACATCTGTACATATTCCGTGTGCAGCATGGGTATGACCGCATCCCGAAGTTCCGTCAAAAGATTCTCGAACTCCGCCGAGAATATCTCCACGTAATAGCCCTGCATCTCCACATGGACAAGCACCCACCAGATTCCTCTTTTGCGCTTACCAGCGTTCCGCTGCAGCAGGGCAAGACGCAGCTTGTACGTTAGGTACGTCACTAAGGGGGCGATGTACCGGTCGTCGTACTCGAAGGCTTCGTCCAGTTCTTCATACTGCGGGTCGATGCGGTGGTTTTCCGCCACCTCGCAAACCTCTTTTCTCGCTCGTTCCTGTGCAAAGGACATAAATTTCTCATCCTTGCACCAGCTTTTGATTTTCTCTTGCAATTTCATGTTGTTATGATTTTTATTGGGTTTATATTATCTTTTGCGGATTATCTCATGATGCCGCCCAACCCTCCGGTTGCCGTCATCTTCGCCTGCTGTGCCACGCCCTCGCCGAAGTTTCGGGTAGAGAATGCCGTGTCGCCCTCCGGTATCATCCATGCCGCCAAGTCCGGAACAAGGTTCAGGCACTTGAGAGCTACAATCGAAGCCGCCATCAGGTAGCCCGCCGAGAAGAACGAGTTCTGCAGGTAGGCGGCCATCGTCTGCTCGCTGGCGGTTATCGCCGTCAGGTTCTCGATTTGGATGCACAATACAATGTCAAAGAGCAGCAGCACGTAGAAGCCCACGAAGTAGAGCATCGCCCCGTAGAAATGCACCGTCAGATAGCGTGTCAGCCACTTCGCCCAAGCACCTTCCCATTTTGGCAGGATGCTGAACGCCCACTGTATCGGCCCGAAAATCGTCAGCATTCCCAACAGGATTTGTTGGCAGTAAATCGTAGCCCACCAACCGATTCGGAACACCACGAGGGCAATCAGCATGATAATTTTGTCTATCCCCACCGATGACACCTGCCGTCAAAGACGTGAACCACAACTTCGCCGCATCCTTTTCCATGTTCGTCACTTCGTCCACACCGGTCTGCTCCATTGTCGCCTCTATCAGATTGGGATCGGATGTGCCTGTGTGGGCGACATCCGCCTGTGCCTGCAGGTTCGTGTACATCGTGTCACGCACATGGATGAGCTGCTGAACTTCCTCGAACCTGTCCGATATCTGTGAAGCTTCGGCTTCATACAGGTCATGGGTGTACGAACCTATGCAGTTAGGGATGTAGGACAGGAAATCGAGAAAACACCAGTTGTTCCGGCTCCCCGCCATACCCGTGTCCGCAGGCGGATACCACCAGCAGATGATAATCGACACGGCAAGCGGCCTAAACAGCTTCATCACGTCCAACGGCTCGTGCTTTACCATCATCTTGTAGGCGATACCTGCCGCCATGACGATGGAGAACAGTGCCGCGAGTGCCATGCACATCTGCAATATCCACCAAAAAGGTCCCTGCGCACCGGTAAAAGTCGCGTCAGTCAGAAACTCGTTGGTCTGAAGATGACATCATCTATTTCCTCCTCCAACAGGTTGATGCCGAAATCCGAAAGTATATCTCCGTTTGCCATAGCCCTGTCTTTTTATTTCCCTCTGTTTACACTCTCGTTGTCATCTTCGCCGTTTCCGTTGCTGCCCGATTGCGAACCACGCACCGCAAGGCGTGATTCCTGCCACCGGCTCATGGCATTGCGGACAATACCGCCTTTATGCAGGGTACGGTTGTCCGTTGCGTTCAGCAGTGCATTCGTCACCGTTGCGTTCTGACGCTTGGCAAGGTAGCCCACTAAAATCTCGTTCTGCCGTGCCACATCCTCGTAAATGCGCAGATACTCCTTCTTTCGCTGGGCATTGGGCATATAGGCGTCTTTCGTGGCTTTGATGGCACACTGATAGACGTGGTAGTATTCCGTCCACCGTTCCTTGTCGGCCGGAGTGCCACCGGACAGGAGAATACGGTCGATGTTGCGCCGGAACCGCTCCATCTGTCCGCTGACCTTATCGCCCTCGGCAAGCCATGCGATGTCCACCTGCCGGTCGGCAACGTTCAACGCCTCGACCTTCGCCCGCTTGACCAAGGCCGAATCAATGGCTTCCGCTTCGTCCACCTGGTTGTAGAGATTGATACCGGCAAGCGTGCGGAACGAGAGCTTGTTTTTGGCCGCTGCCGACTTCTTGTATTTGTTGTGCAGCACGGAATAATAGAGGTCGGGCGAGAGTGCGCCCGTACCGGTCTCCATGACCGTTACCTGATTCTGCTTCGGCGAATCATGGTTGTACGTTACATACTGTGCGTGTACGGCTGTCGTTACGGTGACCGCCACCGCCATGAGTAATAGTTTTCTGTTCATATTCTTCTCTTTTGTCGTTAATAATCCAGTCTTCCGGCTCCGCGCCAACGCCCGAAGGCGTCATCGAGAATCTCCCGCGTGGTACGGGAGCGATATACCTTTGCCTTCCAATAGCCGATACGCACCTGTATATACCGCCATGTCTCGAAATACGCACGGTTCAGATGCCGCTCGATGTTGTCCAATGAGCGGTTGATGGCCTCCAACACCATCAGCAGGTCGGAGGTCGAGCAGGCTGCCGCTCCGGTGGCATACAGTACGAGGTCACTCACGGACTTGTAGAGCTGTTCCCCCTCACGGGCAATCGCCCTCAGCCCCCTCGCATTGATGGAGATAATCAGGGTATCTGCGGATTCGATGCGTCCCCGTTTCAAGATCTTCGCATTGAAATCCTCCAACAATGATTTATAGTCGCCGATACGGTCGCTGACCGATGTGTAGGTATTCTTGACGTTCAGCACCGTGCGCAACGACTGGTACATGACGTCGATAACATCGAACGCACGGGTGTACCGGTCAAGGTCGATATTCAGTTCTTTATAGCTCCCGACTTCCTTACTGCTGTACTCGTGCAACAGTTTGTTGCTGTACTCCAAGGTACTGCGGGCCAACAGCAGACTGCGGCTGCTTCTTGTGGTCGTTGATGTAGGTCTTCGACGGAGACTATATCGAAAGTCCACTGCGCTTGGCGATACCGGGCAGCAGGGCGAACAGCACGAGGCTATCCGTATGGTTCGTTTCATGGCCGCACCTCCTTTCCGCCATTTCTGTTATTTTCCGTTTTCGGAGTGTCCGTGCGTTCTCCACCCAGCGGTCATGGCATTCCTCCACGAGTGTCAGCCTGCGGCCTTCGTCCGTGTCCAGTCCGGGCAGCACATCCTTCATCACGTCAAGGATGCTCCGTTTGTAGTGCATCATCTTTTCCAGCGATACCAAGTCGGCATATATCTTGGTGATTCTGCTGTCCACCTCTCGCGCTATCTCAAGGCGGTCGCTCGACCACAGCAGATGGTACACGTCGCCTGATGGCGTTTCCTCCGTCGGTGCGCTGCGGGCGTATTCCGTCGTGATTTTACAGGACGGATGCTCACGGGCGATTTCGGCTATCCGGTCGTTTACCAGTTTGGCCTTTTCCGCATCCGAAAGTCCCGGATCAAGGGTCAGCACGTCGGCGACGTGCGTGTCCGTATAAGCCGAGGTGAGTTCCCACTTGATTTGGATAATGGCACGGTGTATTTTTATGCCGAGAAAATATTTCGGCTTACGGGCAATGGAGACCGCAGCCTTGAATGTGATGATGCCGTTGATGTTCGGCATGGCCGCCTTGCGTACATACGAGTAGCCGTTCCATGCTCCGCCGTCCTGCCAAGTAAGACCGTATGCCGCCTTGCAGTCGTGCATGATGGCAGGGATGCGGTAATAGTCGTCCGTCGCCACGCTGTTGTCGTCTGCGGCTTCCGATTTCGCTTGGGTATAGTCGGACTGTTTCTTTTTCCACTCCGCGAGTTCGCCTTTCAGACGGTCTGTCTCCGTCTTGTTTGCGTTGTACTGTTGACGGTAGGCCGCCGCATCCTCGATGCTTGCCGTACTGATTTTTTCAGCAGGACAGCGTTCTCGTTTTCCAATGTCCCGATTCGTGCTTCAAGATTGGCGACCTGACTGTTCGCCTCATTCAACAGCGCATCCAGTTCCGAAAGGTCGAGGTTATTTTCCGTCACCGAGGTCTGCATGGCGCACTCCTTGGTATGGGCGTTCAACGAACTACCGCATTTACGGCACTTGTACTGTGTCGAACCTTGTCCGAGCGTAACCCCGTCGGAACAGGTCACGCTGATGGTCACGCTCTCGCATCCCTTCAATTTGGCGGCGTCCGTTGCTTGGTAATAGTTCCGCGCACCGGAAGATATATAATAGGTGTAGCCGTCCTCGTTTTCGTTGAACTCCGCAAGCCGGACATTCAGTTGCGCCCGAAACGTGTTCAAGTCCATCGAGTAGGAATCGAAGACTTCCTCATAGACGACCTCTTCTTTGTTCCAGCTTTTGCTCACATGGATTTCGTATGCGTATGCCTTTTTGGTCTGCTTGTTTTTCTTGCTGATGATGTAAGCACTCATCCAATAGTTGATGCTGTAGTTGAACCCGTCGTTCTGGTCGTTCAACTGTCGCACGCGGCTTCTCGACCAGCCGGCATATCCTTCCGAATTGGCAAGTACCTGTTCCCGTTGCGAGGCGTTGGGATAGAAATTCGGGTCGCTCGTGTTGAACCGCACCCATGCGCCCCCGTTCAGGATGCTGTTGTCGTCCGTCGGAGGATAGTAGTCGCACAGCGATACGCTCCCTTGGTCACGCCGGGCAATGTACCACCGCTGCGTGTAATAGTTCCCCATCGCTTCGTCCAGGTAGTCGGTCATCCACGCCGTAAGATTGTAGTTGCTGAAGTTGAACAGACCGGCTACGTTATCCGGACCACCCACCATGTCAATCAGCAGGCCGCCGATGTCATGTTCCGCCTGCTCGAATAGACTCCCGTAGTGTTCATACAGGTTGCCGATTTCTTCAACCTTTCCGCCCAGCAGGTCATGGAACGAGCTGCTTTGCAACAGGGCGTCACCGAGATTGGCAATGCCAGCCGTTGCAAGACCGACACCCGTGTTATAAAGGTCCTTTGAAGCACCTTCCGCATCGGGTGACTTCGCCCATTCGGATCTGGCGTATTGCATAATCAATTGACAATTATAATTCACATATTGAGTATAATAAGTGTCTATCAGTTTACTAGCTTCCTCATA
>OIEZ01000105.1_pt1 | contig 14925 bp, 19 predicted proteins | sample 1581941 | NCBI WGS metagenome assembly OIEZ01 (sample SAMN04414078, study PRJEB24778) | human gut metagenome | material: faecal | host: Homo sapiens | reverse complement strand
CTATATACTCACGGTAGATGTTCCTGTCACCAGCTTCCAGCTTCTTGATTAAGGTGCTTTTGGGGATTGTTTTGCTGCCTAACAGCTTCGCCGGTCCCACATTGTAAGCTAACGTGCCAAGCAAAATTTATCCAAACCCCAGCATTATCCTAAAAATACAGTTTTTTATTCTGTAAATCATTCTGTTATAGGATGAATAGGTTTGGATAATACATTCCTATATCTTTGCTAATGGCACTAAAGCCAATAGGAAGAATATGAATATAGCACAGTTAAAATTAAGCCAGAAGAAGTTACTGGACAACCTCGTTTCCCGTGGTTATGACATTCAGTACATCAAAGGAGTAAAATTTGTTTTAAGACTTCTTTTTGAACATGAAGGATGTTTTCATTCGTATGAACAATTTGCAGAAAAGTTTATCCGTACAAGGGGATATACAAAAGCGACATTGGATCTTAGGATGATGCATTTACGTACTATCCAAGCATATGATGAATTTGGGCACTACCCGGACAAGAAGTCCTTTGTTCCGTTATGCTATCCTTCCAGGTATAATATGCTTAACCCCAGTTTTCAGAAAGTTATAGACATTTACCGGAAACGTGCCGCAGAACATAAAAAGAAGTCCACAGTAAAAATGGAAACCGATGCCGTTACAATGTTCCTTTTTGAGATGCAAAAGTTCCACGTCTCTTCATTGGATGAAATCAAAGAAGAACATGTTTTGTCCTTTTTCCTTAAAGAAGAACAGCAAAAGCGTTCAAGGACATATTGCGGTCACATAGCGTCAGCCCTTAAAGAGTTGGGGGATTTATACGACATGAAAAAAGTATTAGGTTATTTCCCTGATTTGAAATATGAAAGGAAAAACTTCAACTATCTTAAGGATGATGAAATCAATGTGATAAAAAATGCTTTGTCAGACTCTAACAATATTTTGACTTTCAGGGAAAAAGCTATAGTTTCATTGGCCTTATATACTGGCATAAGAGGATGCGACATTGCCAACTTGAAATTGACAGACATAGATTGGAAGAAGGAACGAGTCAGCTTCGTCCAGGAAAAGACTGGTAATCCGATAGTGTTGCCCCTTCTTCCTCATGTTGGAAACTCATTGTTTGATTACATACGTAATGAACGGGACAATGAGGCCGGATCCGTGTATCTGTTTCCCAACAAGAAGAATGCGACAGAAAGGTTGGAGAACAAAAGTATCGGCACCATTGTCAATACAGTCTTTGAGAAACTAAACCTTAGAAAAGGTGAATCCGGGCGTGGAGTCAGCGTATTTCGGCACAACCTCGCCTCTAAATTACTTGGTAAAGGTACCGAGATTAGGGTCATCAGCCATATTTTAGGACATATCTGTTCTTCATCTATAGTCCCATATATAGATGCTGACATCCCTCATCTGAGAGAATGCGGAATCAATATTGAATGTTATCCAATAAGAAAGGAGTTGTTCGAATGAAAACAGATTCACATCTACCCCAATTTGCAGATTTGATGTCTGAATATGTCAATTTCATCTCTGGTATCGGAAAATGTGACTATATAACCCGCATATACCTGAACTCTTTCGCCAAGTACTGTATGAATCATGGCGGAGTGCTGTCGGATGATATTATCTCCGGATGGGCATCAAGGACAGATAAGGAAAGCTATTATACAAACCGTAACCGATGCATTATTTTGAGGCGCTTCATCCGTTATATCCGGTCGAAATATGGGGCACCGTTCAAATTGCCATCATATCCTCCGGACATAAAATACACACCTAAGCCAAAGCGTACTCTTGTTTCAGAACAGCCATACTCTTATTCCGCAATATCCCATATAGTCAAGAAATATGAACTTTACAAAAGAGCCTCTGGAAAATTCAGTAGGCGGACAATGGACAAGATTCGCCGTTTCAATGACTTCTGCGCCCAAAATTATCCGTCAGCCGAAGCTCTTACAGAAGAAATTGTCCTTGATTATTGCAAGAAGAAAAAAACGGAATCCGCAAAGTCATGCAATAACAGAATTGTAGGTGTCAGAGGATTTCTGAAATATGCGAATAGCCGTGGTTTCGTAAATATTCCTCTTCCATCCACCATTCCAAGAGTCAATGTCACATCATTCGAACCACATCCGTTTACTCCAGAAGAGCTTGCAAGATTCTTTAATGAAGCGGACAATCTCGAACCTCCAATAAATTGCCGTGACATGAGGGCTGCGCTTATGAAAGTGGAAGTTCCGGTCTTTTCCGACTTTTGTACAGTACAGGGATGCGTACAACAGAAGCCCGTCTGCTCAGAGTAGAAGACGTGGACTTGCAATCCGGTGTTATAAATATAAGATACACAAAGAGCATAGATGAACATCGGGCTGCCTTGCACGAATCCATGTGGTCGCTATTGCAGATGTATAATGTCAAAATGGAAAATCTCATGCCCGGAAGAAAGATATTCTTTCCTAACGAGTACGACAAACCATATTCCGGAGAATGGGTAACGGCAAGTTTTAAGAAAGTATGGAAGAAAGTCAGTACGGCACACGCAAGAGCATATGATTTTCGCAGTCACTATGCGGTCGTGAACATAAACGGTTGGGATCACTGCGGCATTGAATGGATGGACAAACTCTTATATCTCAGCCGTTCCATGGGACACCGTTACATTCAAAACACATTATATTATTACAGGCTTGTACCGCTGTTTGCACACCAGTTGGAAAATCTGACAGGAGGTGGGTATGAAGAACTTTTACCTGATTTAAACGACTATTTTGAATATGAAGACTAAAGCAGAACATTCAATTATCGCCGATGCCATCCATGAGTGGCATACGGTTTATCTTCCGTGTATAAGGAATCTGAGCCATAACGCTTTAAAATCATACGGAGAGGGAATGGGAATCTATATAGATTTCCTTGAATCCTCGAAGGGAGTCACATCAAATACCATTTGTGGGGAATGCTTCCGTAAGGCTGGATTGAAGAATGGATTGCATGGCTGAAAGAAGTAAGAAAATGCAGCCCGCAAACATGCAATCATCGTCTCTCCATATTGAAAAATTTCCTCCGTTTCCTTGCGCACAAGAAAATCCAATTCATAAAATATGATTGTGATGCCGCTGAAATAAAAAGAATGCAGCAACCTAAAAAACAAGTGGAAGTAATCACAAAAGATACAATCAAACGGATTTTTGCAAGCATCAATACACGGACATTGATAGGTAAGAGGGATTTTGCCTTGTTCAATCTTTTATATAGTACCGGAACAAGAATAGATGAAATATTATCATTAAGGCTGTCGGCACTGCACCTGGATGAAACGAAAAGTTACATTCTTGTTTTGGGTAAAGGGAATAAACAACGTACCATTTATTTGTTGAACAGCATGGTAAAAATACTGAAACATTATGTGAAGTTGTTCCATCCGGCCAATCCGTTACCTTCTGATTTTGTATTTTTCCCCATATATGGCCATGCAAACAAAAAATCACTTCAGAAGCGATTAGCAAGCGGTTGAAAATGTATGTTAGAATTGCGTCTCAGGGGCTACTTGAAATTCCTGCGGATTTTCATTGCCATAGTTTCGGCATGCACGGGCTACCCATTGGTTGGAAGACGGTGTAAACTTGGCGCAGATACAAAAACTATTGGGGCATGAGAGCATCGAAACGACAATGAAATACGTAGGAGTTTCATCAGAACAAATGGTACAAGCTTTATGCTCTATGGAAGACAATCTGACTTTAGGCGTTGAAAAGAAATATAAGAAAATCAGAAATAAAGATTCATTAGCAACAGTTCTTGGATTGAGATAATACTTAGTAATAAATGAGTGACTGTTCTTGAATAATGGAACAATCACTCTTTATTATCTGCTACTAAAATATAACAATTTACTGATATTCAATACAATAAAAAGTCAAGTTGGGATAATATTTTGGTTTGGATAATTGCTCTTATCCGAATTCGGATAACAAAAGAGAATCACGCCCCAGATAACTGAACATGCGGCACAGCTTACGGAGGTCTTCCCTCAGAATGGAGTCTCCCTGCGCTTTGGAGATGCTGTTGGTAAACCTCTCCCCGGGAAGAACCTTGTGACCCCACCCGACATAAGGCCAATGCTTTTTCTCTCCATGCCAGCCCTCGAATCGCTTGACACACTCGACCGCAAGACTGAACCTGTCCGGACTTGCCTTTACCGGATTCTCCGCCCTTGAAGGCATACCCGGAAAAAAGACCGTGGCGGAAAGTACCGCAAACCATATTGCTTTTAACTTCATCATAGGCAGGACCGGCTTAGTGTCCGACAATTGTGACCGGCAATTCCTTACTATCCGCAGTCACGACGGAATCCTCGTCCTCCGTCTCGTTGTTGAAGTCAAAAGTCAATTGGTAAAGCTGTGCCGGTTCGCTGTTGTCCTCAAAATAGATGTCAATTGTCTGCTGATCTTCGCATTCAGAAGTGTAGTATAACCTGAACACCTCCCTGTCAAGGGGATAGCGGTCATTGGGCAGCAGCACCATCCCGTCATCCATGCGGAGCGTACCCTTGCCGTCCGGCTGGAAATAGCGGATGGTGTAGCGGGCATCGGAAAAATGTCCTTCACGTTTGAGTTCACAGCGTATTTCCACCGTCTCGCCTTTTACTATACGTGTGGGAACAGGCATGTTCTCCACCTTGAACGGATAAGACTGCTGTACTTCCATTTCATCAGAACAGGCGAACAACAGCAAAACCGCCAGACCCAGGAACAGGACTGCCACCATTCCGGCCAATCCTCTTTTTTTATTCATTGCATTCATATTCTATCAGATTTTAATACGTTATACTTTATTCGACACTTACAGGAACTTATGTTGCAGGTATTCATTCAGGTCCTTGTAGCCTTTATACAAAGAGGAACAATCCACCAGTTTATCCGCATAGCGTTTGCGGAGTGCCTCCAGCGTGCGCCGTCCGGCTTCATCCCGATCCAGATAACAGTTGACCCTCTCGTACCTGTCAAGAATAGGGAACGAGCGTTCCAGCAATGACACCGAGTTCAACACAAGATAGTCGTCTCCATATCCCAGACCGAGTTCCAGCCACGAAAGGCAGTCGATAAACCCCTCGAAGAGGTTGCATGTGTCCGAACCGTTATCCATCAGTGAAATGTCCTTAGGTGACAGGCTGGCCTTGAAAAACCGGTTGCGCAACTCGTATCCGTCGCTGACATTCCTGAATCCGATGGCGAAATACCGTTTCCCGTGCAAGGTATATCTGACTTCCCGACAGTTCGGTACAGCCACATCGCTGCTAATGCCGCGTTCCGCCAGATATCGGAGCAGGACTCTGTTGTATAGAGGCCCGAAGCGTACATCCGTGAAACTCTCCTTCTTGAGGAGATCCTCCCTGTCATTCTCATCAGTGCGGGAAACGGTCTTGTGCTCGGGGGCGAGGCCGCCCCATGTCTCTGTGATGAACCTGGCCTGCGCCTTGAAATCCCCGCTGCCGATAAACTCCCCGGCAAGATTGAATATGTCACCTCCCTGCCCGGTGCCGAAGTCATGCCAGATTTCCTTTCGTACATTCACCTGGAACGAGGCGGTGCGTTCCTCCCGGTACGGGGCCAGATACCAGTATTCGTCACCCCGTCTTCTTGCCGGTTCATATCCCATCCTTGCCAGAAAAGCGGCGATAGGGATAGCTTTTATCTCTTCTATAGTCATAGATGTACAGTTTTAATGGATAATGAATTTGATTCCCAATCCGAATTGGGTTGTAAACAGATCCAGGGAACTTCCCCACAAGGCACGTTCCCGGATATTGGCAAGCAGGACAATGCGGTCTGTCAGGTAAGTCTCAAGTTCCAGGGTTATCGCACCGCCATAGACAAACGCATCCTTGGCGAGCAGTGTTGAACCGTCAAACAGCATCCTGTCTCCCCAATTCACGGTTTCATAGCCGGCCAGTGCGGAACCGCCGATGGAGAGAAAGACCGTCCTGGTCGGGTCCGACAGGAATTTCAGGTAATAGCCGCCTTCTGCCGTAAACTGTGCGCAGGGCACATTCACGTTCCGGTACCCGTAATTCTTCATCAGATACTCGGCACCTATGACCCAACGGTCGGCTCTTTTGGTATATCCTGAAACGGCAAATCCGGCATAATGATTCAAGGGGGATTTCGAGCCGTTCGCAAATCCTCCGCGCAGTTCCACGCCCTTCATCCCGGGCAGATACCGCTGGGCATGTGCCCGCCCCGGGAACGAGGGCAAGCGACACGGCTGTAACGAATAGGAACAGATACTTCTTCATGGCTACTTCACTTTAAGTTCGTTTATAACTCTGGCTCTCACGATATCTTCACTTTCCACGGTGAAGGTCTGGTGCCTTCCACCGCTTTTCTCGTGCATTTCCACCACCAGCACCTTGTCCGAGGGAATGGTGAATTTGTCCAGGACGAAAACGGTGCGCCCGTCCTTTTTCCCTGCGACAGTTGTTACATAGTCGTAAGCACGCAAAGGAAATATCACCTGTTCCTGGATGGCGGTACGTTTCATCACCTTCTTGTCCACAATCTTGAATGTCACGAAATCCACTTCATAAGGTACGTTGGACCGGTTTCTGATTTGTGTATGAAAGTACAGCAGCCCGTTATGGGTGTAAAGACCGCGCAGCAGGTACTGGATGCCGAACGCCTTGCTCCCGATATGCTTGATGTGCCTTTTGTTGTCCTTGTGGACAGACTTCGAGATGAGATATACCAGTTTCGGAGACTCGCTGCCGAGTTCCTTCAGGTAAATGTCAAGGGCGTTGTTGGGACGGTTCACTTCGCTTCCGTCATGGATGAAATCCTTCATCTCGATGTTCAGCAACAACGGTTCTTCCGCATACTTTACATTGAATGTATAGAAACTTCCGCTTTCGGTTATCACGGACATGTTGGTCTCCTCACGGAAATTCTTTACGGTAGCCTTTACACGGATGACATTTTTCCGCACCGTCCGCCTTGCCTGCAATGAGGTTCGGCGATCCGAGGTCCACATAACGCACCGAAGACGGGAAGATGATATGCGTGGTCTTGTCGTAAGTCACTTCCAGACCGTACGGCGGTATCATCCGGTCGAAAGTGAGTTTTCGGGTCAGCCCGTGATAGAGGTCCCCGTCTTCCTCTTTTTGGGGATACACTTCCTTGACCGGTGTGATTCCTTTGTTTACTACCGCTGTACTGTCGGTTTCAGTCTGGGCAAAGGCACCCATGGTGCCCCCTGCAAGGGCAAGCATTACAAATAACTTTTTCATGTTGATTGAATTTTAATGGGTTGTCATTGATTGTCATTCTGATAAAGCATCAGGGTATAGCCGGATTTGAGATGCACCTTCTCTTCACGCATCTTCCGGGAGATGTACTGCGAGACACCCTGTATGGCACCCTTCCCGAGTTCGGAAAGCAGCTGGTCGCCTGCAGACTGGTTGGTGATGGAGATGCTCGTGCCGAGATTCTGCCCCAAATTGGCGGCAACCTCCTTGACGGCGTTTTGCTTCCATGGATCCCGGAATGAAGATGCCTTCCTGTCCGTCATTGTCATACACGGCAAGTTTCACGGGGATGATGGTACCGCCATATTCCACCTGAAGGATATTGACGTGAAGCCTTTCTCCCTGTATGCGCCCTTCTCCGATGAGCAGGAGTTTTTGGGAAGGACATGCTTTCCTACACGCATCGGTTCTTGCAGTCTCATCCTCACGCCCTGACCGCTGATTACAGTCTGGTTCCCGTGGATGCAGGCCCGTATGGTATTCCTCACGTCTTTTTCATCCCTGTGACCAATCGGGGTATGGAATTTTTCCGCCAATCTCCTTCCCGTTAATGGCACGGAATCCCGGATCGGTTGCGGCAACGATGAAACCACGGGAGTGGAGACCAGCCCGACGGGAACGGCCTTCATGTTTCCATCCCGTCCGGCTTCTTCATCCTCCGGGCGGCTGTCCATCCTTTTGCCGCCATTACCCGGCATGTACTTGGCTGCGAGCTCGTAGGACTTTTCCAAAAGTGCCACCTGTTCCTCATAACCCGGCTGTGCATTCTGTGCGGCAACCGTCTGCTTCAGTTGTTCCACCTCGGCTTTCAACGCCTCCTTTTCCGGGTCTTCCTGCGGTGACTCGTAAAAGTTGCCGAGAGTCCTGTTGATGTTATTGTAGGCGGAGACGGATGAAGAGCGGGCTTCATTCCTACTGTCACTTGCACGTGGACTGCCATCCTTGGTATCCGCATCCGATGACAATGCCACGACAGCTCCGGAGTTTTCATCCGCAACACCTGAGAAGTCTCCCAGTGTACGCATTTTTTTCCGCCTGTTTGCGCTTTATGTCAGCCTGCTCATAGGCGGCAATCTTGTCTTCCTCTATGCCGGCTCCTCTCGGGTCAGGCAGTTCGGTATTGAAGCCCGCATTTTCTCCTCCTTTGTTTGTCCTCTTCGGACGGTGCGAAATGAGCCACGTCGCACCGAGGAAGAGAAGGAACATCCCGGCAAAACCAGGTATTCCTGATTTCCAGCCTCTGTTTTAATTTATTAATATCATTACTCATTTTCTTTCTGATTGAATCGGTTAAAAAACTCTTCCATCTCTTGCACCCTTTTATCCGGGAGTGTATCGGCAGGAACGACATCCGGAATTTCTATCGGGGGTATCTCTATGATTTCCGGCCGTACATCCTCCCGTCCGATGTCATGGATGGCACGGAAAATCATATAGAATTTCCGATGGCAAACAGGGCAGCCAGCATGACAATTGCCGGCACTCTCTTTTCCGGGCTAAGCCCGGCACACAGCTTCCGCAGCTTTTCTTCCGCGGATTCCTTGATTTTACAAACATCTTTTTCATACATTCTGAATTTTAACGGTCATACACTCTTATATCCCTGTTCTCCACCACACGGAAGGCTTCGAGGATGAAGCCGTGCGGATTATTGTCGCTGCGGGTGGAGTTCAGCAGCCTGCCACGCGTGACGAGGCTGCGCTCGGTCACGCTCTTCTCCCTGATAATGGAGAGTTTCGCGTAGGTCACGACCTCATACGGATAGGTATTGAATCGCACCTGACACTGTCAATCCCAATCCGCTGGCTCATGTTTCCCGAAATGATCCGGTTGTAATATCCCTGCTCTGCCAAATCCACATAATGGGCATAGGCAGAACGGTCACTGAGGAACATGGCCCGTTGGATATTACCCTCAATCGCACTCTTGGTCAGGGGATAACGTAAAGAACAGTTCATGGAACCTCCTGACACTGCTCCCTTGCCTCCACCGGACGGTTCTGCTCCAAGTCCTGTGAAAGGGCCAGCATCAACGACTTTCCTTCATCCAGGACATAGATCTTCTCCCGTTGCGCTTCCGCAAAACTGTAAGCCTTCCACACGGAAAAAACCACAAGTAGCGTGCATACACACAGATAGACAATCCCGAACAGACGCAGCTGTCGGAAGCTGGTCTCGATATTCTTCAATGATTTGAATTCCATTCTGTAAATGTTTTATACTGTTATTACTTGATAAGCCTTCCGGCAATGTTTCCCACCGCTGCTCCTGCCGTACCAGCCGCCAGGGAACCGGCCTGGGATGCCCTTTGGTTCACATTCTTGAGGTAGTTGCCTGCACCGCCTCCGGCTTGCACAATCCAGTTTGATACGGTCGGTATGGTGAAATACCCGATGATGCCGATAATGAGGAAAGTGATGTAAACCGCGTTTGAACTGTCGGGGATGAAATCCGGATCGGAAGCCGCTCGATATCCCTCTGTAGCATCAGCACCTGGATTCTCGCCAGCACACTGCTGAACAGGTCGCTGACAGGAAGCCAAAGGTAGATGCTGATATAGCGGACGAACCACTGGCTGAGAGAAGCTTGGAAACCGTCCCAGCAGGAGATGGCGAAAGAAACCGGACCGAGTATCGAAAGGACTATCAGGAAGAATGTCCTCAGCGTGTCGATGACCAGCGCCGCCGCATTGAACAGGAGTTCCAGCAGTTCCCGGAAGAAATTCTGTACGGCCCTTTTCATGTTGTACATCGCGCGGTCCACATACATCCCGCAGGCTTCTATAGCGTCAAACGCACCCAGCTCGTCCAGCCTGTTGTCAAAAGTCTCCTTGTCGACCAGATAGGCTGTCTCGGGATTCCGTTTCATCGCCTCAATCTCCAGCTTGTCCTTCTGTGCCCGGTACTCGTTCATGTCAAAGGTCTGCGACTCCAATATGGTATGGGTCCCTTTCACGACGGGCGAGAGGATGCTGTTCAGCGTACCCAGAACGAGTGTCGGAAAGAACATGATACAAAGCCCCAAAGCGAACGGACGCAAAAGCGGAAAGACATCCACAGACTCGGCACGTGCCAGAGCCTGCCATACACGATACGCCACATAGAAAAGCGCTCCCAGACCGGCAAGGCCTCTTGCCACACCGGTCATCTTTGAGCAGAGCGGCATCATTTCCACATACAGATTCTGTAAAATCTGATGCAGGTTGTCAAAATCTATAGCCAACAATAACATAATGAAAGCGGATTAGGAATTACCAATAACGTTCGTTCGGTGAGCCGTAGAGTGCCATCACGCGGTCTAGGTCGTTCTGTTTCTTGGCGCGCAGGTAGGACACCCCGATGTTCTTGTTGGTGTAATACTGTACCAGACTGCGGTTTTGCAACATGTCGTTGTAGCAGCGGTCGATGATATCCATCCTTTCCTTGTCGTTCATGGAAAGCCCGTTCTCGTTGACCACCGTCTTCAAATCGTTCAGCAGATGGGCACTTTCTTCCAGCAGTTTTGGTGTACCCCAAAGCAATCGCGCTCAGTTCTTCCGGCGTAAAATACGGGTCGCTGAGCATACGCTCGAAGCTGGTGACATAGATGTCCGTGATATCGCCCACCATCAGGGATGGTCTGCTGAACCTTGCGGGCATCCCGGACAAGGTTCTTGACCTTGCGAAGCCCGTCGTAATACTCCTTGCCCTGCCGGTAGATTTTCACGGTTTCCTGAAAACTATTCGCCATATTGGTGGCAGTGGAGGACGTGTGAACGATGTTCTTGGCAGCATTGATGATTCCCTGCGCCAGATTGCCCGGGTCGCTCACTACCCATTGGGCTTTCGCTGTGAGGCTGACAAGGAAGCAGCCCATGCACAGCATAAGAATTTTCTTTTTCATGATGTTTCTATATTTAATTGTGAATAATTCTGTTAAAAGTCAGATTCCCATTTTCCGCCCTTTGGACGGCGGGTTCCGGAGGATGGTCCGTTGCGCCTGTCTCGGTCGGTTCTCTATTCCGGAATTCTCCCTCTTGCGTCTGATGGAGGCGAAGAGTTCGTCTGCATACGGCCTGCGTCCGGTCATTCTGACGAAACGGGCATCCAGCTCCCGGTAGGCTTTCTCTGCCTGACACGAGCGTTCCGTCGCGGAAGCGTTCTTGTCTATGCCGTACTTGGCGAGAAAGTCAGGACTGATTTGCAGGATGTCGTGAACCACATCCGGTGAGGCCGCAATCCGTCCCAAAATCTCCAGTTCTCCATCCAGTCTTTCCAAATAGAAATCCGCAGACGGACATCCTTGATGCTTTCCGCAGCCTTTTCCGCATTCCTGCATAGACGGCTTTCCAATATCACCCCCTCATCATATGCCGATTCCGGCCCGGAACGGTTCAGCCTGTCAAGCCTGTCATAATCATCCGCAAGCCCGTACCTGAGTGCCACATACCGTGAAGGTGGCATAAGATGCACGGCCAGGTTGCAGAGTTCCCACATGTCGCTCTCTTTCCGATGGAAGTCCAGAATCCGGACAGATGACCGCACTTCTTGCGGTGACGGACGTTCCTGCTTGCTTTCCGGATTTTCCTTCGAGTAAACATCCTGCATGAATGTGTACATGGCAAGCATTCGGTGGACAGGGACGGCTTCTTCAGGTCTGATATCCATAAGCCGGGAACCGTTCTTCTCCATGAAATAAGTATCTTTCAATGCCTCCATCAGTTCCGACCTGGCCGTTTCCGCCGTTTTTTCCGGTGTTGGGAACAGGTACGAGGCTGACAACAGGCAGGAGACTTGGGTAATCACATCCTCCGACTTCCTGTACCGCCTGACCAGTTCCGTCAGCTTCCGGTACTCTTTTTTCCGGACAAGTACCCTTGTCTGTTTCATCACTTCCGTCAACTCCTTGAGGCGCGGCTCGTCCAGATAGCGGCGCTGCTGTTCTTTTATCCATTCTTTCATTTCCATGATTCGTGATTGTTTTTCGGTTTTCATGTGATTCCAATCCCTTTCACCTGGCTCCGCTTGCTATCAGCCAACTGCCTGATGGCAAGCTCTATATTGCCTCCGAGTTTCTCCGTAAGCCGCATCAGCTCAAGTTTTTCGGTCTCTTCAGTGGTGTAGCACATATATTCTTCAAGCGACACCTCGGTGGCATAGACTGCTGACTGTGAGCCTCCGAGACCAATCCACACTTCCTTGTACTTTCGGGAAGGATTGTTTGCCATGTTGATGGAAAGTATCTGCGCCCGCTCCTTGTCGGTCAGACCGAGCAACGCTTGGATCTCATCGAACTTGTTCATATACTTGCGCTGGTCAAGGAGAATCTTACAGTCACTATTATTAATGATGGTGCCCTTGACAATCGGAGAAGAAATGATGTCCTCCACTTCCTGGGTCACGACCACGGCCTCTCCGAAAAACTTTCGGACGGTCTTGAAAAGGTAGCGGATATAGTTGCTCATATTGGCGGATGCCAATGCCTTCCAGCACTCTTCGATAAGGATTATTTTCCGGATACCTTTCAACTTGCGCATCTTGCTGATAAAAGTCTCCATGATGATGATGGTGACAATCGGAAGTAGCACCTTGTTGTCACGGATATTGTCCAGCTCGAAGACAATAAACCGTTTGCCAAGCAAATCAAGCTGTCTGTCGGAATTCAACAGGAAGTCATACTCGCCACCCTTGTAATAAGGTTCCAACACATTCAGGAATCCCCACACGTCAAAATCCTTCTCACGGGTTCGCTTCTCTTTCAGGATATCCTGATACTCGTCACGGATAAACTCATAGAAGGTATCGAAGGAGGGTTTTATGCTGCTGTCCCTGCGGATTTTCTCCAGAAAGAGATTGACCGCATTGGATAGCGCCACCTCCTCGGCACGTGTCGGCGGCTCGTCGTCACGCTTCCACAGGGTAAGGATAAGCGTCTTGATGGATTCTTTCTTCTCGATATCGAAAATCCCGTCTTCCACGTAAAAAGGATTGAAAGCTATCGGATCTTTTTTCTTCATAAGTAAAATAAATCCCGTCCTCGCCGTGTGTCCTGGCATGGATAAGGCTGCACAGTCCCTGATAGGAGTTTCCGGTATCCACCAACAGCACATGCGCACCCTGCTCGTAATACTGGCGTACCATGTGGTTGGTGAAAAAAGATTTCCCGCTGCCCGAAGGTCCGAGGATGAATTTGTTCCGGTTCGTGATTGTGCCGTTCTTCATCGGCAGGTCGGAAATATCCAGATGGACGGGTTTTCCGGTCAGGCGGTCCACCATACGGATGCCGAACGGGGAGAGCGAGTCCTTGTAGGAGGTTTCCCCGATGAACAGGCGACAGGGCCTGCTCGATAAAGGTGTGGAAACTCTCCTCGGACGGGAAATCTCCGGCATTGCCGGGTATTGCCGCCCAGAAGAGGGTCGGTACATCCACCGTGTTGTGGCGCGGTTTGGCTTCCATCAACGCCAGCTGGCTGCCCACATCGTTCTTGATGCGCTTCAACTTTTCCCGGTCATCGCTCCATGCCATGACATTGCAGTGCGCACGGATGGAAACCAGCCCTTTGCTGTGTGCCTCGTTCAGGTACTCCTCAATCCATTCGCGGTTGATCTGGTTGGAACGGCTGTAACGGGAAAGCGAGTGCATGTTCCGGGCGGTCTGCTCGAACTTCCTGAGAATCTCCGCCGAATCGTCGATGAAGAGGTACTGGTTCACGATATGGTTGCACGTGAGCAGGATGCCTATCGGTGCGGCAAAGGACAGGCGGCAGTCGCTCCGGTCTGTCGAGAGCCTTTCATACCGGCAATCGGTTGACACGTTCGACGGCAGGTCTTCCGGATCGGAAAGCGTATGAAGGCACAGGTAGTTGTCGCCCACCTTCATTTCTCCGGCACCGAGTGACAGATCCTGCAAGCAGGTAGCATCTTCCTGCGACATGGAAAAATACTTCTCGATGATGCCGGCGGAATTGTTGCTCCCGATGATCTCCTCATCCGTCAGGCGGATGATACGTAGCAGGCCGCTGTCGTTTACGATGCGTTCGAATTGTCCGCAGCACTCCATGAACCGGGTGACGGTTTCCTTGTCCTGCATTTCCTTGGGGATAATGAATCCCCTTGTAAGTGCATTGAAACTGCTGGTTGTCCGGCTGTGTTCCTTCGTGGTTTTCGTAAGGAACAGGTAACAGGTATGCTGCAAATACGGCCGCTCGTTGAAATGGCGTTCGAAACTGCGGCTCAGAAAGCTCAGGTCTTCCTTGCAGATATCCGGCTTATATCCCTCTTCGATGAAGAAGTCCTGCTTGTGTACGATGCTGTAGTTCGGCAAGATCTTTACCGCTTTTGCCCAGGTGGAGTGCATGGACTCGTACTCGGCACGTGTCAGCGTGAACAGTTCCGGCAGTTCCACCCGGTATGCCACGGTGATGTCCGCATCCTTGCTGATGATGCAGCCGTTCTCCACGGCCAACAGCGGAAACTTGCTTTCCAGCGTGGCTGTTTTCATTACGTTTTTCATGCCTTTCTGTTTTTAATAGTTGAAGAAAACAACCGGAGGAACTTTCTCCGGCTGATGATGTAGCGGGGATGGCTGCGCAGCGCATGGAGTTTCATAAGGCCCCATTCACCGTATTTCGAATTCATCCTGAAAG
>OIEZ01000104.1_pt1 | contig 14950 bp, 9 predicted proteins | sample 1581941 | NCBI WGS metagenome assembly OIEZ01 (sample SAMN04414078, study PRJEB24778) | human gut metagenome | material: faecal | host: Homo sapiens | reverse complement strand
CAAAAAAACTATAATTATAGGTGAAGCAAGTGGGCAACACTATTTTAGCCAAAGGGGGCAATCATATTTTAGCAAAAAGGGATAATTCTGCGTGGCCAAAAGGGTCAAAGTTGAGTGGCTTTTCCATGAATGGCAGAACACGGATTTTTCTTACCTTTGTATCGGATTGAGGTAACTCTTTCCAAAACATATTAGATAAGAAAGAAGCGTTATGCGCATCAAGTATTTGGAAACGTAGGAAATTTTCAAATTGCATACTCAGATGGCATAGTGGTTCTCACGCTATAGCGTGGGCTGCTATTACTACATCTGTATGCAAGGTTTCCTACGACCTCCAAATAAAGACGTGGCTGTGCAGTTCACGCTTTATATATTTATAAATAAGAATTATGGATTCAGAAAAAAAATGGGGTTGTATTGGATATGCCCTACTAGCACTTATAATTTGGGGACTTACTCAAGGTTTTAAAGTCGTATGTATAATTATAGGAATTTTAATAGCCATTCTTATAACTTTTATATTTATATCAAATTTATCAACCAAGCGTTTAATACAGAAATTTAAGCATCAAAAAGATATATATCCTAATGCATACTCTTTCTTTCGAAAAGAATTACGAATATTCCAGTCTGAAAACAATCTTACAAAACAAGATATAAACAAATTCCTCTCATTCCCTAAAGTTGAATGGGAAAAGAGAGAAAAGCTCGAATTGGAAAGAATACAACGAGAAAAGCAGGTATCAACTGAATATAATATGATTAAAGCCAACTATTCAGATGGACTTACTTGTTGGCAAAAAGAACATCCTTCTGCAAACAAATCAATAATAATAAGTAATATTACGGAAATAATAGATTTCGATAGGCGGCAAAAAGAGTTTTTAAGTACCGAAGAATGGGAAAAGGCACAAATATCTTTTAGTAAGTTATGTCGTAGCAAAAAATCTACAACGCCACATTCTGGTTGCTATTTTTATAACATGAATTTTCAAAAAACCGACTATAAAGGAAATATCATACAAGGAGAATATCGCATATGGCAATTCTTTTTTTCAAGTTTTTGCACTGCAATCGATTTAGATTACACTCATTTTAAACAGACGCAAGAGAATAACATTAATATAGATAAATATAAGGAGGGAAAAATAAATACCCCTTCTTATATCAACATAGAGATTAGTAACTTTATAAAATCATTGGGTGTCCCTGTGCAAGTAATCGCATATGGGGCTGAATTCGATGAAAATCTTCAAGTTCAGTTTTTAACTCTTGATTTGGCTGTACTTGGATTTCAATCATGTGCTCTCCATCATATAGATGAATTATCTTCAAACTATGTTGTTATTATTGATGGAGTAACAACACAAGACTTGTTTGTAAAAAGATGCGAATCTGTAATACAGAAATTTAAGCATCAAAAGCCCTGTATTGTTTATATTTCTTTAATGAAAGAGTTTTCTCGGGAAGAGATGCAAAAACTCATTGATAAAAAGAACATAGAAGTGCAGCAACAAAAACAAATAAAAGATGAAATCAATTCTATTTCTAATGCATTAAAGTCTGCTGATATTGAGACGGCAAAAGAAAAAGTCAAGAAGGTTAAAGATTTTGCTTTGTCTAAAAGCGTAGATAAAGAATTGATAGATGTCATTTGCAAAACAGAGAAAAAAATAGAAAGTGATTATGCTGTTGGAGTGGTTGATGATTTTGATATTCAATATGTTGATTATTTGATGCCATCAGTTGTCCAAGATAAGAGTAACTGGAAATATCCAGTAACTAAATATCCTGAAGATGGCTGTATTGTTTTTCCATACAGAAGAAAAGCTATAGCAAGAAGAGGGTTCAGTGAAGCTAAATTCCAAAATTATCTACAAGATACTTTCAGGGGATGTGATTTACTTATACTCGGTGATTGCAATATACTTCCTGTAGAAGATAACAGGCCTTTTGAACCAGATATAGCGATTATATGTAAAAAGCACCCATCTATAAGAATAGACATTGAAATAGACGAACCATATGCTGCATTTACACGAAAACCTATACATTATATAGGATGTGGAGATGATTTTCGTGATGCACTTCTGAATAATATCGGATGGATTGTTATTCGTTTTACTGAATATCAAGTTTTTTCCAATCCTAAGGGATGTGCGGCTTTTATAGCACAAGTTCTTCATTATATACAACCCTCTATGGTTTTACCAATCGATTTTCTCTCATGTTCTACTCCAAAGGAAATTGAACAATGGACAGAAATCGAAGCCAAAGTTATGGCAAGTGAAAATACTCGCGAGAAATACTTGAACCATGAATTTGGTATTGTTGACAATGAGAAACTTGAAATTGCAGACATAACACAAACGGAAAAAGAAAGGGTTTGTGCCAAGAGAATGAAACCATTGGTGTTTTCTTTAAATAGAAAAGTAAACTATAAAATAGGAGAACCTGTTTTTTGCGAAAAAGACGTTCATATTCAATTCTATCCACAAGAACATATTTATCTATATGATGGACAGGAACAATTTATTCCTGTCAGCAGTGTGATATCTTGTTTCTTTAAGCCATTTGATTCATACTATTGGTCAGAATATAAAGCTAATCAACGAAATATATCACAAGGACAGATTCTTGAAGAATGGGATTCAAAAGGTGCGTGTTCACGTGATGTCGGAACTTTTATGCACCAACAAATAGAAAACTATTATAAGGGACTTCCATATCAACAAGAATTCTCTTTCAAATATGACGGAAAATATGTTCACATAGAAGAACAAATTTCTCTTGAACTTGAATATATGCAATTCATAGAGTTTCTCGAAAACCACAAATTTAAACCGTTTAGAACAGAATGGGCTATATATGATGACGAACTAAAAATTGCTGGTACAATAGATATGATACATAAACGTGGAGATGTTTTTGACATATATGATTGGAAACGTAGTCATCGCATTGTCGATTTTTGGGGTAAACCGATTGCTGTAAACAACTATGGAGAGAAAGGGTTAGGTGAACTCAATCAAATTGAGGATACGCCATATTGGCATTATTGTATTCAACAGAACCTATATCGCTATATTCTCGAAAGAAATTATAACATAATTATCGAAAAGATGTATCTTGTGGTTTTCTGTGATGATACAAATGAATACAGAAAATTGGAAGTGCCACGTATGGATGAAGTCATAATTTATATAGTAAAATCCTGTAAGAACGGGACTGTTAAGAAGCGGTTGATAACATTACAGGGAGAAAATCTATCATAACATTGATAATTAAGTTTTTTGTATGGAAGATAATTATTACATCAAAACTCTCCTTGAGAAAATTGAGTCTGCTGACCCAAAATCGTTCAGTCAATTTGCACATGAACATCCCATTTGTTTTCAAGAGAAAAAGGGCAATTGGCTCTTTCCTATGATGTTTGATTTTTATGTGAATAAAATACACAATGAGTATATCATATCTTTACTTAAAGAGTTGGGAATGTATCTACACAATAAATGTAAGAATTATGAAATGTCTGAAATTACTATGATTGATAGAAGTTTGTGCATAGATGATTCGTTTGTGGATAATTATGTCCTCAAAGTTCAAAATGCACAAAATGACAAGCCTAAATTCAAAGATTTAAATTCTCCTTGGCGTACAAGGGGAATTTCATTAGCATTATATGAAATTCCTACTTTTGTATTAAATTCTATCATATTTGAATTTAAAGATACAGAGCATCCATATATACTTGCTGATATAGCAGGTATGTATATGTATGGGCAAAAGTTCGAAGAAGGGCTAAATTATCTTTATCGAAGTATAAATCAACTTGCAATGTTCCCGAATCGATATTGGAATAGTGATTATGGATTAGCTGGGGCAGCAAATACTTTTAGATTATTACTATTGATGTGCCCTAAAAACCATATGGAACTATATAGAAAGATTTATTCATATGATTATCTATATTTGACAAAATTAGCCTGTACAACAAATGATGAAATCTTTCAACAGGAAGCTTATGTAAATAGGGCATCTATTGCTATGGATTCTATGGCAAGGTATATAATTCCAATAAATATCAATCCTGACTTGTTGTACATTTCTGATATGTACTATGCGCATTATTGTAATGAATTAGCAACCCAAATATCAATATCTTCGGGATGGAAGTATAATATGAAATCACTTACCTATTATCAACACGCATCTATTAGACCTAATGATACGGGAGGATATGTTGATATTGAAGAAAAAACATATAATGAAATTGTATCAGCAAAACACGAGCAGGCAAAATCAATAGCTTTGTTGTTTTATACAGGAATCTGTGCGGAGGATGGCAAATTAACAAGTCGTAATATTGAATCTTTATTTAAGATATTGCAATATGAATGTAGGTACAATTACAAAGAAACAAGAAAAAGAGTGTTAAACTTTAAATCATACAAATAACATGGATTTTTTTGAATTTTTATTCGGTAAAAAGGAAGATAAAAATGTGAGTTCACAATCATCTTCAAGTGTAAACAATTGTAAGTCTGAATCTACGATAAAGTCAGTTCTGCAATCAGAAGCTCCATCTATGGACCCTATAGAACAATATGTAAAGGAAAGTGTAACAGACCTGAAAAAACACATGCCTCTTAATACAAAAGACCTTGAAGCAGAAGCTATTTATCTTGCAGCATATCTTTATCTGAAAGGTTCTTATCAGATTGACTTTGAATTAGATTACTTCTCGAAAGGTCTTATTGATAAGATTCCATCAAGAAACTTCAATGTTGCTGATAAGGTGTTTTCATACATGGTAAAATATGGAGAAGGACACTATGGAGTAGAAGAACGGGATTATGGTATTAATGGTTATAAAATGAATATTCAAATGTGTTCTGATTATGGTAGTTATGTGAAGAGCTATTTTATAAGAGCACATAAAATCGGTTCAGGGCAAGATTATAATCACTTTAGTTCACCAAGAAACTGTTTATGGAGAAATGGAGAAAAAACTATAGATAGTCCAACCCAACGAGACATCTACTACAAATTTAGCAAGGGCACGTTTGAATTTATGATACCACCATACAATCCTCTTGTTGTAGGACGTGTAACAAAACAAGATGAATCAACTCTACGTTGTGAATCAAATGATGGAAGAAGAACATTTGTTTTCCACTTTAATGGTGCATCAAAGCCAAGTTGTTTGGATTATATAGAGATGTATCGAAATGATAAGGGAGATATGGTTTCTTATCACAAAGAATAGCCTTTAAAACATTTTTTCTATATCAAAAGAAATTAGACAAATATTCAAGTGCTGTACTATCTAAGGGACATAATAAATAGTACAGTGCTTTTTATATATAAGTAAAATATCTATCTTTGCAACAAAATGAGAGTTCCTTGTAAGCAATTCAAGGTAGAACGCAGCAGATTGCACAGTTGCCAAGTCATTACCTCAAAATCGGGTAATTCTCCCAAAGCCTTTTGTATAAGGCAATAACAGAAGTTTTCCAGAATTACGAAAAAAGTTTGGCTCTGAATGAATAATCATTGCTATTTTTGCATTAAAATGTAGCATTTATGAAATCACTATTACTCATCTTCTTGGGAGGAGGTACAGGAAGTGTACTTCGCTACCTGCTTACCATAAGCATTTATCGCCAGGGAACAACGAATTTTCCGTGGGGTACTTTCGCAGTCAATATTTTGGGTTGCATACTGATCGGGGTATTCTATACCCTCACCTCACGCATTCATATCAACAATGATATAAGACTGATGCTCACTATCGGACTTTGCGGTGGCTTCACTACTTTTTCCACTTTCAGCAACGAAAGTCTGCAATTACTGAAATCAGGACTCTACCCCTCTTTTTTCACCTACATCATCGGTAGTGTGGTATTGGGTATCCTCGGAGTAATGCTAGGGATATGGATGAGCGAATAAAGCAAAAAAATATCCCTCCGGCTCTATACCACATAGAACAGGAGGGATTGAAATTGCACCTCAGTTATTAAACCTTATTTTAATCTCAAGACACTTCGTCCGGCTGTAATGGCTGCACTGTTTGCAGGAGTTGACTTACGGGTACAATAATCAAATTCCGCAGTTTTCTCTCCGTTAAATGATTTCCATTTTAATTTCAGCTTCACTGTTTTTCCTTCAGTGTCAGGCAAGGAATCCAAATTAAATGCCACCAGTCCGTCGGCGGGTTCACCATATACATCACCAAAAGCATTATGACGGAATTCTACCTCATAAGGATTTTCAGCATCTTTACTCATCAACAAATTGACAAAATGAGCTTGACTGCGATTCCCCCACATGGTTCTGAAACGCAAAGTCAAATAACCGTCCTCGGCAATTGTTACCCAATCGTTAATCATATCTACAGGGTCAGTACCATATACTTCATCATTCTTATCTCCTAAATCACCGGCAATCGGTTTTGTCAAGATACTGTCTATCCAGTTGATATGTACAGCCTTGTCATACTCTCCGCTTGACTCATTCACCGGATCGAAATTTACAAGGGCCCTTACTTCCTTCTCACCATAGGGAGAATTTTTCATATTGACAGGTAACAGTGTCGTACTGTCATCCAACTGCATAAAAAATGAATTGTCGGCCACCGGTTTCACAGTAACCAGTGCATTGGGCAACGCATATCTATAATAATCATTATCATCATCATCCAAACAGGATTGAAAGATCATCACAGAAGCAAGTACCGCTACAGACGCAAGCAATTTATTAAAACCAAAAAACTTTTTCATTGTGCTTTTCTTTACTTAGTTAATTATTCTAGTTTATAAGTCCTTTCTATTGAAAGAAATGCAGGCCATACCATAATGCTGCACGAAGTTTTGTTAAGAAAACATAATCATCTGACAGTTATGTTACAAACCTTCTTCCATTTATATTTCTTATATTCACACAAGCGAGCCATAGGCGAACAAAGGGATAATTTTACCGAAATTTAGCTCATCTCAAATTACTAATCCTATGATTTTTTTATCTTAATTTTGTTACTGTTTTTTGAAAAAAGAAAAGATTTAGAATAAAGAGTTTTATGAAAGCTACTATCACAAGTCTCATTTTTTTACTACTGTCATTAACCGTCTCATCGCAGACTTATAAATACATTGGCATAGAAGAAGGACTAAGCAATCAGAAAATATACAAAATTCAGAAAGATGCTCGTGGATATATGTGGTTCCTTACCCATGTGGGGATAGACCAATATAACGGAAAAGAAATAAAACATTATAAATTAAGAGAAGGTAACAGGGAACTAGACCCGTTATTGAATATAAACTGGACTTTTTTAGATAAAACAGGTACACTACTGGTCACAGGAAAACAAGGCAGAATTTTTCGTTATGATTCAGGCCACGACCGTTTTGTACAGATATACAGTATGTACAATTACTGGAATAAGGACTACCATGCTTTCGTGAGATATAGTTACATAGACCAGGAGGATAACGTATGGCTGTGCGGCAAATCGGCTATCCACCTTTTTAACATAGAATCCGGACAAAAGCAACGAATCTCTAACCGACTGGGAAATATCACCTGCATAGAACAGATAAACAGTGAACATTTCTTTATAGGTACAGACAAAAGAATCTATCTGGCAAAACTGGAAAACGGGAATTTAAAAGAGCTCTCCTGCGGCAAACTGGGAATGATGGATATGCACGTACATGAATTATATCTACACCGTACAGCCAACAAACTATTTATAGGCACTTTTGAAAAGGGAGTCTATATATATGACTTGAACAGCCAGAAAATTGTACGTCCCGAAGTAGAACTGACAGATGTGAATATTACACGGATCAGTCCTTTGAACACAAAGGAGTTATTAGTAGCCACTGAAGGAGCAGGAGTACACAAGTTAAACATAGACACCTATGAAACAGATCCTTATATCATTGCGAACTATGGTAGTTACAACGAAATGGACGGAAACATTATCAATGATGTATATGTAGACAACGAGCAGCGTATCTGGCTGTCCAACTATCCTACGGGAATTACCGTCCGCAATAACCAATATACCAACTACAACTGGATAAAGCACTCTATTGGCAACCGGCAGTCACTAGTAAACAACCAAGTAAACTCCATTATAGAAGACAGTGACGGGGATCTGTGGTTTGGAACAAGCAACGGCATCAGCTTATACGATTCAAAACAAAAGCAATGGCGTTCTTTCCTAAGCTCTTTCAATCACGGACTAAAAAATCAGAACCGCATTTTTATTACTTTATGCGAAGTCTCTCCGGGTATTATATGGGCGGGAGGATATGCATCGGGCATTTTCCAAATTACCAAGAAAAACGGGAACATAGAATACCTCACCCCTGCCCAATCCTTCCATCTGAATGTACGTGCCGACAAATACATACGCGACATTAAAAAGGACAGATACGGGTGTATATGGTCCGGAGGATATTATAATCTGAAATGCTTTAATCTGAAGACACGCCAAGGACGTCTTTATCCCGGACTAGGTTCTGTTACTGCCATTGAAGAAAAGGATAGTACATCTATGTGGATAGGTACCTCCACCAATCTTTTTCTACTGGACCGGAATTCGGGCAAATACCATGAAATACCTCTGCCCGGTGGAGCGACCTACATTTATACGTTACACCAAGAAGACAATGGTTTACTCTACATTGGCACCAGTGGTTCCGGACTATTTACTTATGATCCGGTAAAAGAATCAATCAGCGCCCATTACCATACAGGAAACAGCCCGTTAGTATCAAACAGCATTTATGTTATTCTACCCACAAAAGACGGAAATATCTTGATGAGTACCGAAAATGGTATCAGTATTTTCTCGCCTACCAACCGCCAGTTCCGCAACTGGACTCGCGGACAAGGGTTGATGTCCACCTGTTTCAATGCCGGCTCCGGCGTACTACGTGCCAATGGGAACACCGTATTCGGAAGTACAGACGGTGCACTGGAATTCCCCCCAAACATAGAGATGCCCAAAACAGGAGATTCACATATGATATTCAGCGATTTCCGTATTTTCTACCAAACTGTATATCCCAATGATCCAAACTCTCCTCTGACTAAAGATATCGACCAAATAGAGAAATTGAATCTGAAATATATGCAAAATACATTTTCCATCCGAGTATCCTCTATCAATTACGATTATCCGTCGGACATACTATATACCTGGCAGTTGGAAGGATTCTACGATGGCTGGACTACTCCCAGTGACGAAGGAACTATCCGATTTACTAATGTTGCTCCCGGCACCTATACACTGCGTGTACGTTCCGTTTCCAAAGAGGATAATAAACACGTGTTGCAGGAGCGGATATTGAAAATAACTGTAGCACATCCCGTGTGGCTCAGTTTTTGGGCTATTTGTATTTATGTCCTGACTATCATTTTAGCAACATACGTCATTTTCCGCCTTCATTCCATGCGCAGAGAAAAAAAGGCCTCGGATGAAAGAACTCGGTTCTTTATCAATACAGCGCATGATATCCGTACTCCGCTGACACTGATAAAGGCACCTTTGGAAGAAATTCAACAAAAAGAAAATTTAAGTGAAGAAAGTCAGGCCAATATGCTTACAGCCATGAAGAACGTGGACACTTTGATACGCCTCACCACCAATCTGATAAACTTCAGCAAAGCCAATGTGTACTCCTCCTCCCTTCGTATATCGGAACACGAACTTAATACCTATATGGAAGGAATATACCATGCCTTTTATAGTTATGCAGAAGCCAAACAGATCAAACTCGACTACAAAAGCAACTTTGAATATCAAAATGTATGGTTCGACAAAGAAAAGATGGACTCGATCACAAAAAATCTGATTTCAAATGCCATCAAATATACTCCCGCCCACGGTGAGGTACACATTATCACCCGCCATGACAAGGACAACTGGAGTCTGGAGATTACGGACACGGGCATCGGGATTCCTGCCAAAGAACAGAAAAAGTTATTTAAGTTACACTTCAGGGGCAGCAATGCCATCAATGCAAAAATTACAGGCAGTGGAATCGGACTGATGTTAGTGTGGAAACTGGTACGTATTCATAAAGGAAAGATCAGCATAGAAAGCGTAGAGAATAAAGGCACCCGCGTAAAGGTTATCTTCCCCCAAAAACAATTCCGAAGTCAACAGGTTCCGACAGAAACGGTACAACAAGAAAACGTGGTACCAGTATCCCCTAGTGCAGTCTCTCCCCACACTTATAAAGATCAGTATCGGCAGCATGTTCAAAATGCACAGCGCATCCTGGTTGTGGAAGACCATGACGATCTACGCGAATATCTGTCTCATACTTTATCCGAAGCTTATCAAGTGGAAACATGTACCAATGGAAAAGAAGCCTTAAAAATCATCCCCGAATTTAAGCCTGATTTAGTATTATCGGACATTATGATGCCCGAAATGCGGGGGGACGAATTGTGTTCTGCTATCAAGAATAATATACTGACGTCTCATATCCCTGTAATTCTGCTAACAGCATTAAATGACGAAAAGAATATCGTTGAAGGGTTGGAAACAGGTGCGGACAAATACCTGATAAAACCTTTTAACATAGGAATACTAAAAGCATCCATAGCCAATATACTGACTAACCGTGCACTACTTCGTAGCAAATATGCAGAATGGAACTACACAATGACAGCATTTCCATAAATTATAGCAACACATTGGATCAACAGTTCCTGGAAGCAGTAAAAGAAACAATAACTGAAAATCTAGACAATTCAGGTTTCAACGTGGAGTCACTCTGTGCTTCACAAAATATGAGCCGTTCCAGTTTCTACAATAAACTAAAAGCATTGACAGACCAAGCTCCGGCAGACTATATCCGCCTGATCCGGCTGAAACGGGCAGCGCAATTACTATCCGAGGACAGTATAATATATCCGAAATATCAGATATGACCGGGTTTAATGATGTAAAATATTTCCGCGAGGTATTCAAAAAATACTATAAAATAAGTCCTAGCGGATATAGCAAGGGAGAAATGAAGGAAAAACCGACTAAACCATAAGATTCCTAAAGAAACTTATTTTGAACAAAATTTATCATTAACGCATTAACAGATAAAAGAGAAAATGAGTACTTTCGGGGCATTCATCCGTAGAATAAACTGATTTATGATAGGAAAAATTAAAATGATGGCAATCATCACGTTTTACGTAGCTGTATTACTTGTTATTGCAGTGTATTTGCAAGACGGAAGCGGAACATTCTCCCATTTTTTCGAAAATGCAAATCTATACATACGTAATTTGCGTAATGTACATGCTCCGGCTTTCCATCAAACTTATGACAATTATCTGCAACTTTTTCCACTCATACTTCTATTCGGACTGAAATTGGGAGGAATAAGAGGTAATTTCGGATGGAAACGACTGTTCACTTTCATAGTCTTGTCAGTCGTACTGACGCAGCTGGTAGTAAATGGATTAAAACTCACCACAGGGGTGCTTCGCCCGGATGCCACAAATTATTTCTCTTTTCCTTCCGGACATACGGCAGCAGCGTTTATGGCAGCTACCCTATTGTATAAGGAATATGGATTCAAAGGATATTGGGTAGGATTAGTAGCATACGCAGCAGCTATAGTTACAGGGTTTACCCGCATTCTGAATAACCGTCACTGGCTGTTTGATGTCATCATTGGTGCGGCCTTGGGAATATTGCTTACTGATTTGGCTTTCCGCCTGGTACAACTCATATTCAAAGACCGGGGACTTATACAACATAAATAAATACTATAAACTTAATAACACAACAAACTTGGCACTTATGAAAAAACAAATGATCTTATTGGGAATGTTAATGGCATTTTGTATGGCAGAGGCCAAAGTAACACTGCCTGCATTATTCACAGACAATATGGTATTACAACAAAAATCGAATGTCATTTTTCATGGCCATTCATCTACAAAAAAAGAAGTGATAATAAAAACGGGATGGAATAAGCATCCCTATACGACATCACCTGACAAAGAAGGAAATTGGAAAATAGAAGTTCCTACCCCATCTGCCGGAGGTCCTTATGAAATTATCATTTCGGACGGGGAGGAGCACATACTGCAAAATATTCTGATTGGCGAAATATGGTTGTATACAGGAGAATGTGAAACAGAAACTCCCATAGATATACCCTCCCAACCTTATATCCGTCTGTTTCAGACAAAAAAAGAAATCTCTTTAGTTCCCAAGAAAGATTTGCATGCTACACAAGAAGGTTGGAAAGAATGTACCTCTGAAACCATAACCGGACTCCCTGCAATCGGATATTTTTTTGCCAGTCAGTTACAAAAAAAACTGAAAGTACCCATAGGTATAATAAGTTGCACCTGGAAAGATACTCCTGCAGAAGCATGGGCCAGTTATGATGCGTTAGAAAACCTGCCAAGTTACAACAAAGAAACTGAAATGCTTGAATCCTTGGGGTTCAATCCTGAAAAAATAGAAGCAGAATATGCCCGTCAAAGAGAAGAGTGGTATCAAGCTCTTTACGAACACGATATGGGATGGTGCGATGACCACCAAGTATGGGCGGAACCTGATTATTCGGATGAGAACTGGAAAACAATGGAACTTCCGGGATACTGGGAAGATAAGGGAATGAAAGACTTCGATGGAGTAGTGTGGTTCAGAAAAACGATAGATATTCCACGTAACTGGACTAGAAAAAATGTCACAATAAATTTAGGGAACATTGCCGATGAAAGCATCGTATATTATAACGGGACTGAAATAGGACGAAACACGAAAGCCGATGCGTCCCACTGTTACACAATTCCCTATAAGCTGGTAAAACGCGGAAAAGCTGTACTGACCATACGTGTGACCAATTACAAAAGCAAAGGAGGAATATATGGCCGTCCAGAAGACATGAAGCTGAGTGTAAAAGGCAAAGATCCTATCTCATTGGCAGGAGAATGGAAATACCTATCCGGTCTCTCATTAAGTGGAATCCCCCCTGTACCCATTTCACCAGAAAGTAACCCTAAGTATCCCACAGGATTATTCAATGCAATGATACATCCGCTTACCTCTTTCCCTCTTCAAGGTGTTATATGGTATCAAGGAAAGAGTAATTTGGAAAGCAGCGATGAATATGCAGACTTATTCATGTCATTGATAGCCGACTGGCGCGATAAATGGCAAAAACCACAAATGCCTTTCTACTTTGTGCAACTGCCCAATCATGAGAAAAAAGAAGAAGCACAAGATGATTCAGACTGGGCGGCCATGCGTGAAGCACAAGCACAGGCTTTACACTTGAATCATACAGGCATGGTGGTAACCACCGATATTGGGAAAGAAAAAAGCAATACCTTCCAAAGTACTCTGGAAACAGGTCTTCGCCTATCACAGTTAGCTTTAAAGCAAACTTACGGAAAAAGAAAAATGCCTCAATATCCGGTTTATAAAGGCTACAGCATCGAAGGAAATACCCTTCGCATCCATTTTGAAAACTTAGGAAAAGGATTCTTGCATCCCGACCCAGTACGCGGATTTATAATCGCAGGTACAGATCGGATTTTTTATCCGGCAACAGTAACTGTAAAAAAGAAAGAAATAATTGTACAATCACCCGATGTACCTCATCCTGTAGCCGTAAGATACAATTGGGCCAACCATACTGATGGTACCTTATTCGGAGCATCAGGCCTGCCTGTAGCTCCATTCCGAACAGATAATTGGTAATTATTGCAAGCTATATGAATAGCCACTTAGATAATTCCTGTATATTTGCACTATTTTAAAATAAACAAAGAAAAACAATGGGAATGGTAATAGGTATAGACGTAGGCGGAAGCACCACCAAGATAATAGGTGTGGATAAAGAAGGCATAAAACATCCTATGATTGTAAAAGCCGAAGATCCTATCACTTCGTTATTCGGTGCTTTCGGCAAATACATATATGATAATGGAATCAGCTTAAACGACATTGATAAAGTCATGTTGACAGGAGTGGGAAGTGCTTACGTAAACCAACCCTTATATGGACTCTCTACTGATCATACGGATGAGTTTCTAGCAAACGGTCTTGGAGCTCACTATGACTCCCAATTGCAAGACCTTATTGTAGTAAGCATGGGTACCGGCACCTCTTTTGTAAAAGTGGAAGGAGGTAAAAACATATCTCACATAGGTGGTATAGGTATTGGCGGAGGAACCATTCAAGGACTATCTCGCCTGTTGTTAAAAACACAGAATATTCATCAAGTGGTAAAGATGGCAGAAAAAGGTGTAATAGAAAATATTGATCTGCAAATCAAGGATATTTGCAATACCCCTCTACCTGGACTGCCTCTGGATGCCACCGCTTCCACATTTGGCAAAGCAAGTTCAAACGCCTCTATGGAAGATGTAGCAGCGGGAATCATTCATATGGTATTACAATCAATAGGACAATCTGTCATATTAGCAGCACTGAATAGCCACATTAAAGATTTTGTCCTAATAGGTAATTTGACCAAAATGCCACAATGCAAAGAAATATTCCCAGTTATGGAAGAAATGTACCAATGCCATTTTTGGATACCTGAATATGCAGAGTATCGCACGGCATTGGGAGCAGCACTAGCTTATACACATAAATAGAAAGAGAACTGTACTGTTCCTAACTCCTTTGTATTATTATGCTTGCATAGCAGCAAGATTTTTCAGCTCAATGAAAAAGAAAAAGTGCATCTCCCGCTGATCTTCTAAAGTGGGAGATACAATAAATATCATAAAATTAGCCAACTAATTTATACTTAAAGTAGGGATATTCAATAAATATTCCTAAAACATAAGTACCCGGCGAGGGTTTCCGGAACCGCCCCTGCCGGAGAAAAGACATGGCGGAGCCTTCCGGACAGTTCCGTGGGAAAGGTATCCACACCCACGGGAAAGATAAGGCTTT
>OIEZ01000103.1_pt1 | contig 15115 bp, 21 predicted proteins | sample 1581941 | NCBI WGS metagenome assembly OIEZ01 (sample SAMN04414078, study PRJEB24778) | human gut metagenome | material: faecal | host: Homo sapiens | reverse complement strand
GCCTTTGTCTATCATGATGTCGATGCGGTAGTCTTCCATTGCCGAATACAGATACTCTTCCACTACGGGACTCAGCCGATGTATCTCGTCGATGAAAAGCACATCGTTCGGCTCCAGGCTGGTGAGTACGCCTGCCAGGTCGCCCGGCTTGTCGAGCACCGGACCGGAAGTAATCTTGAACCTACTCCCAATTCATTGGCTATAATGTTGGAAAGTGTGGTCTTTCCCAATCCGGGAGGACCGTGAAGCAACACATGGTCCAGGGCCTCGCCCCTGAGACGGGCAGCCTTCACGAAAATGCGCAAATTATCAACCACCTTATCCTGTCCGCTGAAATCCTCGAAGTTCAAAGGGCGGAGAGCGTTCTCGAAGTCACGCTCCTTGCTGGTGAGCTGATGCTCGCGTATGTTAAAATCTTCTTGTTCCATTAAAATTCAATCTATACAACGACAAAGATAGTGCAAACCGAGAGCAGAATAAAATGAATCCATTCATTTTTTATATCGAAGTGCCGCTTATCTCCGCTTCCGGACAAAGATATGGAAATCTTTCAACGTTTCATAAACTCCTTCCTTTCTTCTTCCGGGAATTTCTATAGGATTTTCCCTTTTCCCATCACTCACCGTTTGATTTACATGTACTTGAATTGCCTTGCCAACATACAAAAATACGACAAATCTATAGAAACTATGAAAAGTTATCTTTAATTTTGCAACGGATACGCACTTTAGTCACTAAAAACGGAACACCATGCATAAAGTATTTTTAGGAACCGCCTGTTTCCTGTTTTCCGCCCTGTCGCTACATGCACAGTCCCCGCTCGAAAAAGGATTGCAAAGCATCAACCGTACTTCCGCAGAAGCCATTGTGGAGTTTCTGGCCGATGACGAACTGCAAGGACGCGAAGCAGGCATGCATGGTTCGCGGGTAGCAGCCCGCTACATCGTATCCTGCCTGAAAGAAGCCGGTATCCGTCCTTTGGACAAGAACGGCTATTACCAGCCTTTCGAGGCATACGCCAAGGAAAGGCAGCAACGCGGACGCTGGCAGGTACACCCCGACTCCGTTGCCGTACTGAAACAAGGCACGCACCGTTCCCTGAAAATGGATAATGTGCTGGCATACATTCCCGGCAAGCGCAGCGATGAATATGTCATTGTAGGCGCTCACTTCGACCACCTGGGCGTAGACGAAACGCTGGCGGACGATAAGATATACAACGGTGCGGATGATAACGCATCCGGCGTCTCCGCCGTATTGCAGATAGCACGTGCATTTGCCCTCAGCGGAGAAAAGCCGCTGAGAAATGTTATCTTCGCCTTTTGGGACGGCGAGGAAAAAGGATTGCTCGGTTCAAAACATTTCGTACAGCACTGCCCGTTTCTCAAACAGATAAAGGGTTATCTCAACTTCGACATGATAGGGCGTAACAACAAGCCCGAACAACCGCAGCACGTAGTCTACTTCTACACAGCCGCCCATCCTGCCTTCGGCGAATGGCTGAAACGGGACATCACCCGCTACGGACTGCAACTGCAACCCGACTACCGTCCCTGGGACAACCCCGTGGGCGGAAGCGACAATGCCTCGTTCGCCCGTTCGGGCATCCCCGTCATCTGGTATCACACCGACGGCCATCCCGACTATCACCAGCCGTCAGACCACGCTGCATTACTGAACTGGGAAAAAGTCGTGGAAATAACCAAGGCATCCTTCCTCAACGTATGGAATCTTGCCAACGAAAGCAACTATTAATATTTAAGAAGAAGAGTAAGGACACATGGTTTTAAATTACATCTGGGTAGCATTTTTCGTAATCGCCTTCATTGTGGCACTCTGCAAACTCCTGTTTATGGGAGACACGGAGATATTTACGGAACTTGTCAACTCTACATTCGACTCATCCAAGACCGCATTCGAAATATCACTGGGGCTCACCGGCATTCTGTCCTTATGGCTGGGCATCATGAAAATCGGCGAGAACAGCGGTATGATAAACGCGCTTTCGCGCTGGCTGAGTCCCGTGTTCTGCCGCCTCTTCCCGGAAATTCCCAAAGGACACCCCGCCATGGGTTCCATCTTCATGAACCTTTCCGCCAACATGCTGGGGCTGGACAATGCCGCCACCCCGATGGGACTGAAAGCCATGAAAGAGCTTCAGGAGCTGAATCCGAAAAAGATACCGCTACCAACCCGATGATTATGTTTCTGGTAATGAACACGTCCGGGTTGATACTGATACCCGTCAGCATCATGATGTACCGCTCGCAAATGGGCGCTGCGCAGCCTACGGACATTTTCATCCCTACGCTGATTACTACCGCCATCTCTACCATTGTCGGTGTCACCGCCGTCAGCATTGCGCAACGGATAAACCTGCTGAACAAACCCATTCTTATTCTGATCGGTTGCATCAGCCTGTTCTTCTCCGGGCTTATTTACCTGTTCACCCAAGTAAGCCGCGAAGAAATGGGCGTTTACTCCACGCTGGTTGCCAACATCATTCTCTTTACCATCATCCTGCTTTTCATCCTGTGGGGATTATGGAAAAAGATTAATGTGTACGATGCTTTCATCGAAGGCGCCAAGGAAGGATTTACAACCGCCATACGCATCGTTCCCTATCTGGTGGCATTCCTCGTTGGAATCGCCGTTTTCCGCACTTCGGGAGCGATGGATATCATCGTAAACGGCATCGGTTACATCGTCGGACTATCCGGAGCGGACACCGAATTTGTAGGTGCGCTGCCCACTGCATTGATGAAATCGTTAAGCGGCAGCGGGGCCAACGGACTGATGATTGATACAATGAAGCAATACGGCGCCGACTCTTTTGTCGGCCGCATGAGCTGCGTGGCACGCGGCGCCTCGGATACCACGTTCTACATCCTTGCCGTCTACTTCGGCAGCGTAGGCATCACGAAAACCCGCAACGCCGTCACCTGCGGCCTGATAGCCGACTTTTCCGGTATCATCGCCGCTATCATCATCAGCTATATATTCTTCTTTTAAAAAAAACTGGAAATAGTATGATAAGTTATCAGACAGACGGCATCGAAATGCCCGCAATCAAGAAGCGCGAAACAACGGAATGGATCAAAGCCGTTGCCGCCACCTACAACAAGAGAATCGGCGAAATAGCCTACATCTTCTGTTCGGACGAGAAAATCCTCGAAGTGAACCGCCAGTACCTTCAGCACGATTACTACACGGACATCATCACTTTCGACTACTGCGAAGGCAACCGCCTGAGCGGCGACCTCTTCATCAGCCTGGATACGGTACGCACCAACGCCGAACAGTTTGCCGGCAATGACTACGAACGGGAGCTGTACCGCGTCATCATCCACGGCATCCTGCACCTTTGCGGCATTAACGACAAAGGACCGGGAGAACGGGAAATCATGGAAGCCGCCGAAAACAAGGCGCTCGCCATGCGATAAAATCAAAAGGCGCATTGGCAAGCAAAGTTCAACTCTCCCCCCTATCGTTTTTTGCACAATCTCTCGTCACTCGTCACTAACCACCTCGCATCCCTTTACCAGAGAGGGATTGCGGATGTGACGACCAACATGATAAGGGTGATGACAAACAATCGGTCGTCACCCTCAAAAACAGGCTATGCACTATGGGTCAATGCATTAACCCAATAATCAGAAATTCCATATAAGCGACTTTTTCAACGATTTCCGAGGTCTGAAAAGGTTTTATACGGGCAATCGGGAAGCTAATCCCGTAGATAAATGTTCCATTCCCTCTTTCTTTTCTTTGTTTCGCACCGTATATAATACCGCTTTACCACGTTACTTTCTTCGTTTTCCAATTGCAGGCTCCGCGGTTGCCAATTGCGGGCTGCCGGGCTCGCAGCTGGCAACCGTCCGTCCCGCAACTGCGGGACGAAGAAAAGAACCTGCCTTTCGGATATTTCCCTTAAACGAACAAGAGATTATATACAAGGCGAAAGGAGATTACATACAGGCAAAACGGAAAGAAACCCGCGAGGTATTTCCTAAGAATTCACAAGGAAAGGAGATAAATCGCGGCTACAAAATAACTTTTTAGTAACTTTGCATGGTTTTAAAAGAGATTGAACGAATGGAGTTTAAGTATGACGTTATCGTAATCGGCGCCGGACATGCCGGCTGTGAAGCCGCTGCCGCCGCCGCAAACCTGGGTTCAAAGACCTGTCTTATCACAATGGACATGAATAAGATAGGACAGATGAGTTGTAACCCTGCCGTAGGAGGTATTGCCAAAGGACAGATTGTACGCGAAATAGACGCCTTAGGCGGATATATGGGATTGGTAACCGATAAAACGGCTATCCAGTTCCGCATATTGAACCGCTCCAAAGGCCCCGCCATGTGGAGTCCGCGCGCGCAGTGCGACCGCAACAAATTCATCTGGACATGGCGCGAGATTCTGGAGAACATTCCCAACCTGCACATCTGGCAGGACACCGTACAGGAAATCCTCGTTGAAAACGGCGAGATAACCGGACTCACCACTGTTTGGGGAGTGACCTTCCGCGCCAAATGCGTCGTACTGACTGCCGGAACTTTCCTGAACGGACTGATGCACGTAGGGCGCACCATGCTTCCGGGCGGGCGCATGGCAGAACCCGCATCTTACCAACTGACCGAATCCATCGCCCGGCACGGCATCACATACGGGCGAATGAAAACGGGAACCCCCGTACGCATCGACGGACGGAGCGTGCATTACGAAGATATGGAGATTCAGGAAGGAGAAAACGACTTCCATAAATTCTCCTTTATGAACAACGGCGTACGCACCTGAAGCAACTGCCGTGCTGGACCTGCTTCACCAATGAAGAAACACACCGCATCCTTCGTGAAGGGCTGCCGGATTCTCCCCTTTTCAACGGGCAGATTCAAAGCATAGGGCCCCGCTATTGCCCCAGTATAGAAACCAAAATCGTAACCTTCCCCGACAAGGAACAGCACCAGCTTTTCCTGGAACCGGAAGGTGAAACGACGCAGGAGCTTTACCTGAACGGCTTCTCTTCTTCCCTGCCGATGGACATACAGATTGCAGCGCTGAAAAAGATTCCGGCATTCCGCGACCTGGTGATTTACCGCCCCGGCTACGCAATAGAATACGATTACTTTGATCCCACCCAACTGAAACATACGTTGGAAACGAAGAAAATCAAGAACCTATCTTTGCCGGACAAGTAAACGGAACGACCGGCTACGAAGAAGCTGCCGGACAAGGAATCATTGCAGGTATCAACGCGCATATCAACTGCCACGGCGGAGAGCCGTTCACTCTGGCACGCGACGAAGCCTATATAGGCGTATTAATCGACGATTTGGTTACCAAAGGCGTCGATGAGCCTTACCGCATGTTTACTTCACGTGCGGAATACCGCATCCTGCTCCGCATGGACGATGCCGATATGAGGCTGACCGAAAGAGCCTGGAAACTGGGACTTGCCAAAGAAGAGCGCTACGAACTATTAAAGAGCAAGCGCGAAGCCGTTACAAGCATCATAGAGTTCACCCGGAGTTATTCGATGAACCGGCATTAATCAACCCGGTGCTGGAACAGCTCAGCCACTACCCCGCTCCGCCAGGGATGCAAGTTGGTAGACTTAATAAACCGTCCGCAAGATAACCTTGGAAAACATGGCAGAACATGTCAGCGCTTTCCGTCGGGAACTGGACAAGATTACGGAACAGGATAAAGTTGCAGACAGAAGAGACGAAATAGTCGAAGCTGCGGAAATACTTATCAAGTACGAAGGCTATATCGGACGCGAGCGAATCATAGCAGACAAACTGGCACGGCTGGAAAGCATAAAGATTAAAGGAAGGTTCGACTATAATTCCATCCAGTCTCTTTCTACCGAAGCCCGCCAGAAGCTGGTGAAGATAGACCCGGAAACAATAGCCCAGGCAAGCCGAATCCCGGGAGTGTCTCCCAGCGACATCAACGTGCTGCTGGTGCTTTGCGGGCGATAAGAGACAACGTTCCACGTGAAACAAAGAATTCAATAAACGTATTAAATAAACTGATTATGAGCAAAGAAACACTTGCCAAGACCATTCGGGAAATTCCCGACTTCCCCATCCCCGGGATTTTATTCTACGATGTGACCACTCTGTTTAAAACCCGTCGGCACTGCAAGAGCTTTCGGACACCCTGTATGAAATGTACAAGGATAAAGGGATAACCAAAGTGGTAGGTATAGAATCCAGAGGCTTCATCATGGGCCCCATTCTCGCCACCCGCTTAGGCGCAGGATTCGTACCCATGCGCAAACCCGGAAAGCTGCCTGCCGAAACAATCGAAGAAAGCTACGACAAAGAGTACGGCAAAGATACGGTACAAATCCACAAGGATGCCATTGAGCCGGACGATGTAGTATTACTGCACGACGACCTTCTGGCTACGGGCGGAACAATGGAAGCAGCCTGCAAACTGGTGAAGAAACTGAACCCTAAAAAGGTATATGTAAACTTCATTATCGAATTGAAAGAGTTGCATGGAAAGGATATATTCAGCAAAGATGTAGATGTAGAATCGGTATTGACACTCTAAAGAAACAACCGGGTGTAAAGCAATCACATCGCTGCATGAGAATGTATCGCCGCATGCTCTTGGCAGCGTATTGCTTTACCACCTTTTTCTTTACTACCTTTTTCTTACGATATGGACGAACTAAAAACAAAATGATTACCTGAAGGGTATCGTTCTGAACCTTCCCGAAAGTCCCGGTATTTACCAATATCTGAATGCCGAGGGAACGATTATATACGTAGGGAAAGCAAAAAACCTGAAGCGCCGGGTCTCTTCCTACTTCAACAGAGAACATGAACCGGGAAAGACACGGGTACTGGTGAGCAAGATTGCAGATATCCGGTATATCGTGGTCAACACGGAAGAGGATGCCTTGCTGCTGGAGAACAATCTTATCAAGAAATACAAACCCCGTTACAACGTACTGCTGAAAGACGACAAGACCTACCCGTCCATCTGCGTGCAGAACGAATATTTCCCCCGCGTATTCAAGACGCGGAGAATCATACGCAACGGTTCTTCCTACTACGGCCCGTACAGCCACATACCATCCATGTATGCAGTGCTCGACCTCATCAAGCATTTGTACCCGCTACGCACCTGCAACTTGAATCTCTCGCCCGAAAACATCCGGGCAGGGAAGTTCAATGTATGCCTGGAATATCACATCAAGAACTGCGCAGGCCCCTGCATAGGCAAGCAGAATCAGGAAGAATACCTCAAAAACATCGCCGAAATAAAGGAAATACTCAAGGGAAATACCCAGGAGATAGAGCGGATGCTGTATCAGCAGATGCAGGAGCTTGCGGCGGAAATGAAGTTTGAAGAGGCACAGAAAATCAAGGAAAAGTATCTGCTGCATGGAAAATTACCGTTCCAAATCGGAAGTGGTAAGCAACGTATTGCACAATATCGACGTGTTCTCCATCGAGGAAGACACCGATGAAAAGTCCGCATTCATCAACTATCTGCATATCACAAACGGGGCTATCAACCAGGCTTTCACCTTTGAGTACAAGAAACGGCTGAACGAAACGAAAGAGGAGCTCCTGTCACTGGGCATTATCGAAATGCGCGAACGGTACAAGAGCCTTTCCCGCGAAATCATCGTGCCCTTTGAGCTGGACATGGAGCTTAAAGACGTCATCTTTACCATCCCGCAACGCGGTGATAAGAAGAAATTGCTTGAACTCTCCATCCTTAACGTTAAACAATATAAGGCCGACCGTCTGAAACAAGCGGAAAAGCTGAATCCGGAACAACGCACGGTACGCCTTTTAAAGGAAATCCAGCAAGAATTGCACCTCGATAGGCTGCCTATGCGGATAGAGTGTTTTGACAACTCCAACATCCAAGGCTCGGACCCTGTTGCCGGATGCGTTGTCTTCATCAAAGGAAAGCCGTCCAAGAAAGACTACCGGAAATATAACATCAAGACTGTGGAAGGACCGGACGACTATGCATCCATGAAAGAGGTTGTAAAACGGCGTTATCAGCGCGCTATCGAGGAGAACGCTCCCCTACCCGATCTTCTTATCACCGACGGCGGAAAAGGGCAAATGAGCGCCGTAAAAGAGGTTGTCGACGAACTGAACCTTGACATCCCCATTGCCGGACTTGCCAAAGACGGGAAACATCGCACATCGGAACTGCTGTACGGTTTCCCGCCGCAGACCATCGGACTGAAACAAACTCTCCCCTTTCCGTCTGCTGAACGCAAATACAGGACGAGGTACACAGGTTTGCCATTACCTTCCACCGCGACAAGCGCAGCAAGCGGCAGGTAGCTTCGGCCTTAGACGAGATAAAAGGGATTGGAGAAAAGACAAAGAACGCTCTGCTAAAGGAGTTCAAAAGCGTAAAACGAATCAAGGAGGCATCGGCGGAAGATATTGTCAAAGTGATTGGCGAGGCGAAAGCGAAAATCATAAAGGACTATTTTACAGACAAATAGTCCTTCAATACAAATTCTTGTCCCACACCGCGGCAATCACGAATTTATTCGTAACTTTGCAACCTGCAAAATAATTTTTTAGGACTAAAACATGAGAGTAGTTATACAACGTACCGGGCATGCGTCTGTCACAATCAACGGAACCTGTAAGTCCGCCATCCGCAAAGGATTTATGATATTGGTAGGCATAGAGGAGACGGACGGCAAGGAAGACATCGACTGGTTATGTAAAAAGATTGTCAACCTGCGTGTTTTTGACGACGAGAATGGCGTTATGAATAAATCCATACTCGACATTGACGGTGAGATATTGGTAATCAGCCAGTTTACGCTGCACGCATCTACCAGGAAAGGCAATCGCCCCTCTTACATACGGGCGGCAAAACCGGAAATATCCGTTCCGCTGTACGAACAATTCTGCAAGGAATTGAGTTTTGCATTAGGTAAAGAGATAGGTACCGGCGAATTTAGAGCCGATATGAAGGTAGAATTAGTGAACGATGGCCCTGTGACCATCTGTATGGATACAAAAAACAAGGAATAATGACGTTAAAAGAAGCACAACAAGAAGTGGACTCCTGGATAAAAAAATACGGAGTACGTTACTTCAGCGAGCTCACCAATATGGCCGTATTGACCGAAGAAGTCGGCGAGCTGGCACGAGTTATGGCACGCAAATACGGCGACCAGTCTTTTAAGGAAGGAGAGAAAGACAACGTTGAAGAAGAAATCGCGGACGTCCTTTGGGTACTTCTCTGCATTGCCAACCAGACCGGTGTAGACATCACCGAAGCATTTGCACGCAGCATCGAGAAGAAAACCAAACGCGACCAGGCAAGACATATCAATAATCCTAAATTATCCGACCATGGAGAATAACGAATCTACACAGAGCAAGTACGATGCCGCTCTGGCGAAGTACAACACCAATTTGAATGATGCGGAAGTGGCAGCGGAAGTAGCCGGAATAATCGCAGAGAAAGTCCCTGCAAACAATACTCCGGAAGTAAAGAAGTTCCTGTTCAACTGCATCGACCTGACCACGCTCAACAGTACGGACAGCGATGAAAGCGTCATGAAATTCACCCAAAAGGTAAACCAGTTTGACGAAGAATTTCCCGATTTGAAGAACGTAGCGGCCATCTGCGTATATCCCAACTTTGCGGAAGTAGTAAAGGATACGCTGGAAGTGGAAGACGTAAAGATAGCCTGCGTATCGGCAGGTTTCCCCTCTTCACAGACTTTCATAGAAGTAAAGTAGCCGAACCGCATGGCAATCATGGAAGGCGCGGATGAGATAGACATTGTAATCTCCGTAGGAAAGTTCCTGAGCGGCGACTATGAAACCATGTGCGATGAGATACAGGAGCTGAAAGCCACCTGCAAGGAGCATCACCTGAAGGTTATCCTGGAGACCGGCGCGCTGAAAACGGCAGCCAATATCAAAAAGGCCTCTATCCTATCCATGTATGCCGGAGCCGATTTCATCAAGACTTCCACCGGCAAGCAGCAGCCTGCCGCCACTCCGGAAGCAGCCTATGTAATGTGTCAGGCTATTAAGGAATACCATGCTTTGACGGGCAACAAGATAGGTTTCAAACCGGCAGGAGGCATCAACTGCGTAAACGATGCGCTCATCTACTACACCATTGTAAAAGAAGTGCTGGGCGAAGAATGGCTGAACAACGGATTGTTCCGTTTGGGAACCAGCCGTCTGGCAAATCTCCTGCTGTCGGAAATCAAAGGCGAAGAAATGAAGTTCTTTTAAGAGGAATACGGTTGATATATCCGTTATATAAAACAAAGCGAAGAACCTGCTCTCTATATAAGGAGAAAAAGTTCTTCGCTTCGTTTTTGAATGACGGGATATAAAAGAAACTTTGATAGATATTCCGTCTTTATTGTATAAAAAACAAACTTATTTTTCGCGTTCCACTACGTAATCAAGATAGCAAACAAGCGCTTTCTTGACATCCGTATCTTCCATGGAAGCTAATAACGAAAGTGCCTTTCCTTAAACTCAATCATAATCTTTCGTAGCGTATTCAATGCCGCCGTTTGCCTTGGAAAACTCGATCAATCGGGCTATTTCATCAGTTGTAGCCGTTCCGCTCTTTACTTTCGCGGCAATCTCCTGTGCCTGCTTGTCGCGGGTTGAATTAAGGGCATAAAGTGCAGGTAAGGTCAGCTTTCCTTCCAGCATATCATTGCCGGTAGGTTTGCCGATTTCCTTGCTTTCGTAGTAATCGAATATATCATCCTTGATTTGAAAGCAAAGACCGATGTATTCGCCAAAGAGACGTGCATATTCCGCCTTTTCATCGCCAGCTCCCACCGAAAGCGCACCCGCTTTCATGCATGCGGCAAACAGTACGGCCGTCTTCTTGCGGATGACATCAAAGTAAATATCCTCGGAATATTCGGGATTGCGTGACATTGGAAAGCTGCAACAGCTCCCCTTCCGCCAAATCCTGTCCCAGCTTCGAAACAATATCGATAATGCCGTAATTGCGCGTCATTCCCACTTCCACCAAAGCCGTTGCCAGTAAATAATCTCCCGTAAGCACCGCCACCTTATTATTAAAAACGGCATTCACGGAGAGCTGCCCCCGGCGTTCGGTACTCTCGTCCACCACATCGTCGTGCACCAGACTTGCCGTATGCAGCAGCTCCAAAGCAACCGCAGCATGAAGCGTTGCCGGACAAATCTCATTGTACAGCTTCGCCGCAAGCAAAACCAGAATCGGGCGCATCATCTTCCCATTCTTCTGCCGTATATGCGCAATCACGCTGTTCAGCAAAAGGTTAGAACTTGAAAGGCAACTATCAAAATGCTTTTTGAAGTCTTCCAACTCCGCAGAAATCGGGGATTTTATAAGGGATATACTGTCCATACATCGCTATTTGAGCACAAAAATAGTAATAAAACGGTTAATACGGTATTTTTTGTACTTTTACCATGAAAAAAGGATAAATATATGAATTCAACCGATAAACTTTTCTTGCTTGATGCCTACGCATTGATATACCGTGCTTATTACGCGTTCATCAAAAATCCGCGAATCAACTCCAAAGGCTTCAACACTTCCGCCATTCTGGGGTTTGTGAACACTCTGGAAGAGGTGCTGAAAAAGGAAAATCCCACACATATAGGAGTAGCTTTCGACCCTTCGGGACCTACATTCCGCCACGAGGCTTACGAACAATACAAAGCGCAACGGGAAGAGACTCCCGAGGCTATCCGTCTTTCCGTACCTATTATAAAGGATATTATCCGTGCCTACCGCATTCCTATCCTGGAAGTGCCCGGTTATGAAGCCGACGACGTAATAGGCACGCTTGCCACCGAAGCCGGCAGACAAGGTATTGTCACTTACATGATGACGCCCGACAAAGATTACGGCCAACTGGTATCGGAGAATGTATTCATGTACCGCCCCAAACACAGCGGCGGATTCGAAGTCATGGGTATCGAGGAGATAAAAGCGAAGTTCGATATTCAGTCCACAGAGCAAGTCATCGACATGCTGGGACTGATGGGCGACTCTTCCGATAACATCCCCGGCTGTCCGGGCGTGGGAGAGAAAACCGCACAAAAGCTGGTGGCTGAATTCGGCAGCATCGAAAACCTGCTTGCCCATACCGACCGGCTGAAAGGTGCGCTTAAAACCAAAGTAGAGGCAAACCGGGAAATGATTGCTTTCTCCAAATTCCTTGCAACCATCAAAGTGGACGTACCTATCAAGCTTGACATGAACACACTCGTCCGCGAAGAGCCGAACGAAGAAGAGCTCCGCAAGATTTTTGAAGAGCTGGAATTTCGTACCCTCATCGACCGTGTCCTGAAAAAGACAGGCTCTCCCCTTCCCTCTTCTTCCAGTTCCGCTTCGCCCGATCCTTATGCAGGAACTTTGTTTGCCCAACCCACCGACGGCACAACTTCCGGAAACAACACTCCGGTTCAAGGCGATTTGTTTGCAAATTTTGCGGACAACGGGACGGGTGATGCAAAAAATTCGATTCTCACGCGCTTAGAAATGCTCGATGTAGACTATCAACTTATTGATACAGAAGAAAAAAGAAAGAAAATTATTCAAAAGTTACTTACAAAAGAAATTCTCTCAATAGATACGGAAACCACCGGAACCGAACCGATGGAAGCGGAACTGGTGGGAATGAGCTTCAGTGATGCCGAAAACCGGGCTTACTATATACCCGTTCCGGCAAATCGTGACGAAGCGTTAAAAAATCGTCAATGAGTTCCGCCCTCTTTACGAAAATAAAAATTCCATGAAAGTAGGACAAAATATCAAGTACGATATGATTGTCCTTCAAAACTACGGAGTACAGGTAAAAGGAAAACTTTTCGACACCATGCTTGCCCATTATGTATTGCAACCGGAGCTCGGCACAACATGGACTACCTTGCCGAAATCTATCTGCACTACCAGACCATCCACATCGACGAACTTATAGGAGCCAAAGGCAAGAACCAAAAGAACATGCGCGACCTTCCACCCGAAGATGTCTACCGTTATGCCTGCGAGGATGCGGACGTCACCCTCAAACTGAAAAACGTGCTGGAAAAGGAACTGAAGGAGCAAGGTGCCGAACATCTGTCTACGAAATAGAGATGCCGCTCGTACCGGTGCTCGTCAACATCGAAAGCAACGGAGTGCGTATCGATACGGAAGCGCTTAAACAATCGTCCGAGCATTTCACGCTCCGCCTGCAGGAGATTGAAAAAGAAATCTATGCACTGGCAGGTGGCGAAACCTTCAATATCGGCTCACCCAAACAAGTAGGCGAAGTGTTGTTTGACAGACTCAAAATCGTAGAGAAAGCCAAAAAACCAAGACCGGACAGTATGTCACTTCCGAGGAAGTACTCGAGAGCCTTCGGAACAAACACGCAATCATCGGTAAGATACTTGAATACCGCGGACTGAAAAAGCTGCTAAGTACCTACATCGATGCATTGCCCCAGCTGATAAATCCGCGTACGGGACGTATCCATACCTCGTTCAACCAGGCGGTAACCGCTACCGGACGACTCAGCTCAAGCAATCCGAACCTGCAAAACATTCCGGTACGCGATGAGTTGGGACGTGAAATCCGGAAAGCCTTTACAGCCGAAAACGAAGACTGTATTTTCTTCTCCGCCGACTATTCGCAGATCGAACTTCGCATCATGCTCATCTGAGCCAGGATGCCCACATGATAGAAGCCTTCCGCAGCGGAGCCGACATTCATGCCGCCACAGCCGCCAAGATATACGGTATTCCGGTTGAAGAAGTCACTTCCGACATGCGTCGGAAAGCGAAAACGGCCAATTTCGGCATTATCTACGGAATCTCTGTTTTCGGGTTGGCCGAACGGCTGAGCATCCCACGCGCAGAGTCAAAAGAGTTGATCGAAGGATACTTCAAAACCTATCCAGACATCCGTGCATACATGGACGAAAGCATCGAGGTAGCGAAAGGAAAAAGGATATGTAGAGACGATCTACAAGCGCAAACGTTTCCTGCCGGATATCAACTCCCATAACGCGATCGTACGGGGATATGCCGAACGAAACGCGATCAACGCTCCGATCCAGGGCAGTGCAGCCGACATCATCAAAGTTGCCATGGTTCGCATCTTCAGTCCGTTACGAACGAGTCTGAGGAGCAAGATGATCCTGCAGGTACACGATGAATTAAACTTTAACGTCTACAAAGACGAATTGGAAAAAGTGAAACAAATCGTGTTGGATGAAATGGAAAATGCAATCAAACTGCAAGTTCCCTTGATCGCCGACTGCGGTGAAGGGGTAAACTGGCTGGAAGCGCATTAACAAAAACACATAAAGTTTATAAATCACAGCATTTATACACTATCTTTGTCGTGAAATTTATTGCAAGGAGTTGCAATATCACATAGTAAAACAGAAGCGTTATCATATTGTCCTTAAGCAAGAAAATCGCCAATTTTTCATCCAGCAAGGACAGTAGACAACAATTGCCTCACGTTTTTTGTATATATATACATAATATATAAACATCAAGCGTGGGCTGTTGCCTATCTGCTGGATAGGTGTTTGGCGATACCTCTTGCTTGGATAGATGGCAGTTCCCACGCTTTTATTATATTTTCCGTCTTAGGGGAACAGATGGAGCAATTGGAAAATTATGTATTTCATATTCCCAGACAATCTTCCGGTATCCGTACAAAAAGCAGCGTTCGAATTCACATCCGGACAGTTCCCCTTGTATCGTTACATAACACCGGATACAGAGATACTGAATCGGGGTATTTCAATCGCTATCCCGGATGAAGCCAGCCACATCCGTTCCATCCGCCTCACGACATCACTGAGCCATTTCACTTACTATTACCCCGAAAAAGGATATAAGATCGCGCAAGGTATCCATCTTCCCCCTTTCCGGGTTCCGGCAGTCGGAGATCTCTATGCAAACGGCGTGATCATACAGGCTGGAGCAGATTCTCCCGGTCAGCATATAGAACCCGATATAGCCCCTTATAAAGGTTCGGTAATGGAGATACGGGAACAGACACTCGATTATTTCGATGCCTTGATCTATTTGCGAGTCCATTTTCCGAAGGGACCTTAGAC
>OIEZ01000102.1_pt1 | contig 15157 bp, 23 predicted proteins | sample 1581941 | NCBI WGS metagenome assembly OIEZ01 (sample SAMN04414078, study PRJEB24778) | human gut metagenome | material: faecal | host: Homo sapiens | reverse complement strand
TTAGAAAACCAGAAACTTGCTATGGAGGCAAAAACAGCTGCAGCTCGTAGTCTGATAGGCATTACACCTGCTCTTTTGGCTATCGGTAGTTTTATGCTACGCCGTGGAGCTATATCAGCCATTCCCGTGGCGGGTCAGTTCCTTGGAGTGCTTACAGGAGTTGCTAGTATAGTTTTAGCTTTCACAGGGACAGCCTATAGCGTTACGATTCCAGCTGTGCTAGTTGTTGGTAGTATTCGTTCTCGACTAGTTGCTGAGAACTTTATGGAACAGGTGAAATTATGAGTATTTCAATAATTCTTGAACGTGCATTGCCGCTTGGTGAAGATATTCTTTCACGTATACATTCTGGTGAGTTTGTCGTCTCAGGGGGAACAATTCGTGATCAGGCTGGTAGAATTGTTAAACATTTAGTCTTCCCTTCTGATAGGCAAAATAATAATGCTGAAGAGTCCTTTGGAGGACCTAATTCTACAACTGACCAGAACTATCAAGAAATAATGGATCAATTATCTAATCAAACAGCTATGTTAGCTGCTGTTAATATAATAAGTGCGCGTAACACAAATGAAATAATTGGAAAAAAGCTTGAAGAGATCAGTGATAAACTTGATATTTTGAATGCTAAATTATCAGATATTCAGGATAATATAATATTTGATAAGCTAATGAAATTTAGCGAAATAAAAAGCTCGACATTATCTTCAATTGAAGAAGCAATATATGCTAATGAAACTCAAAGAGAATCTCACATTATCCGATTGCATATAATGCCACTTAGAAAAAATTTTTACACTTCTTAACGAATTATTAATGGATATTCTTACTGGGTTTAGTAATAAAAAGATAATTGATTGTATCCAGTTCATAATGTTGATTGCAGACCTTAAAAATAAGGCGTCATTTGTGTTAGGACAAACACATATTCGTCTCGGTGAAGAGGATTTTGCTCAAAATTATTTCAATAAAAACATTGACTCAAATAATGTTCTACGTTCTAAATTAGAGGTTTTAGTTAAAACAGGTGCGCTTAGCCCTCATGTGATAACTGAAAAGGATTTTTTAATTTTTAAAAATGATATCGAGACTTTCAAAAATTTAGAAATTCAATCTCAGTTGTTATCAACTCAAAATCAATTATCTCTCGAACTGAGATTGCCCCATTATCAACTTTTAAACAATTCATTCAAAACTATCCACATGCTTGATCCTATTACTTTAAATAAATGACGGATGTTATTTAATTTATTATCAGGAAATATTATTTTTCTTGATCGAAAAGGAATTGTAAATATCTATTTATGAGACTGTGCCCAGGATTTTTATATAAGGAATTAGGAATAATTCCTTAGTTCTTTTTTTGTTGATTAACTAAAGTGGTCTTAGTTAATTTTGATAGCGTTTGGAACGCCTTAAATTCTCCTGCAACGTGATCCTGCACTCAGATAGCCAGTATCTCAAAAATGGTATGACCCTCTGGATGAAGGGGTGGAAACAAAATGGTTGGATCACTGCTGACAAGAAGCCTGTTAAGAATGTCGACCTCAGGAAACGACTCGATTTAGCCGCCAGTCGCCACAATGTCAGGTGGAACTGGGTAAAGGGCCACGCCGGGCATCGAGAAAACGAAATATGCGACAGGCTGGCCAAGATCGCAGCATATGCGGCAGCGGATACTCCACACAAAAAAGATGCTGGTTTTTTGGTATAAAATGATAAGTAAGTATTTACCTATCATTTTGTATCATGTATCTTACCCATCGTCAGGATGACAACGTGCTGGTTAGGCACGGTTCCAAGGATGGAACGCAAAAAACGGCGGCTGGACATTCCAGCCGCAACTCTTTCTGACATTGAAAGGATTTCAAATGGCACATCAAACGCCTTCCTCTTCTCTTAAGAAACACCCCCGTTCGCTACGACTCATCCTGGCGGAGTTATTCTCCGGCCGTGTGTCTGCACGCCTGTCCGAACTGGAAGAGAAAGTAGGTCAAATGGAGCATCGTCTGGATGACCATGCGGTGGCCATCTCTAACCTGGGGGCTCGTGTGGCAATGGGGGAAGTGATGAAGACCCGAACCGCAAAAATCCTGGGAGACACCTGGGGCGTGCGAGCCAATCAAACGCGCATGGAGAGCTCAGATGGATCAATTTCAACGAAAAAGACTACTTCCAATGGCCTACGGGCTGATCACGATTTGTCTGGCAGCCGTAGCAATACCGTCGACTCAGGCGTTGCTGATGCCGGACTCATGCAATACGGTTTCGCAGCAGACGCCGGCACCAGTCACGGAAAGCACACCCAGCATCACCACCATGCCCCGGTCTGCCACTCTGGATGGGATGCGGTTGGATTCGATTCCTCAAGTTCGTCCTGTGACTCCGGATCTTCCTCCTGCTGCGACTGAGGTGATGGCGTGATCTTCTTACTCAAAAACTGGTCATTCATTTGGATAGCTATTCTGCTTTTGGCGGTGGGTGGCTGGATCTCAAACATCGTTAAGCTGGCACTACACGGTGATTTATTTCTTCACTCAGGTATGACGATCGCTCGTGTTGTGGGGATTTTTTGTCCCACCGATCGGCTCTGTTCTCGGGTTTGTTAATGGGCGTAGGGGTTGAAGCCTTGGAGGCTCTCTTTGCTGCCTTAATGTTTATTTGTATACGAAAACAATTTGTTTAAGCACATAACATATAGGGAAAAACACATGTTAGGTTTCTTCAAAAAGAAAACTCGTAAAGCGGTTATTGAAGTTAAAAAATGGAGAACCGCGATGCGGTCGAAGCTACTGTCTGGGGCGCATACATGATCGCTTATGCAGACGGCAACTGTGATGCAAAAGAAATCGCTATTCTGGAGAAGACCATCTCCGCATTGCCAGCTTTCTCACCGTTCGCTGGTGAGATCGCCCAGATGAGCAGCAATATTCGTGCTCGCTATGAAGCTTCTCCTCGTTCCGCCAACGCACAGGCTCTTCGGGAGCTGGCTGATGTCGCCGGCACTCCAGAAGCCGTTGATGTGTTGTGTCTCTGCCTGGATATTGCCGATCAGGATGGCATCGGCGAAGAAGAAGAGGTTGTGCTGAAGAAAATTGCTCAGGCGCTGCAGTTATCTCTGGATGCGTACATCTAATGGCAGAAAATTAAGGCTGGCCGTCGTCGCCATTCTTCTCTTGCTGGTCGTGCTGGTGGACTTCACTGGCAAACTGATGTCTATCGCGGCAGATGGCGTGTTGGTTGGATTGGCTATCTACTTTGCCCAACCTCTACTTAAAAATCGAAGTGATCGCCGAGGGCCAGGTGGCCCTCGATTCTTCTGGTTTAACCGTTATGACGCGTTTGCCCCCTCTTCTGAATTGTCAGAATAAAGCCACCAAGAAAACAAATTATTTTAACAATTAAGGAAAAACACGTGTGTGATAAATGCACCGCCGCTAACGCTGAAGTAAAGAAGATCATTAATGAAGTCGGGGCTAAAAAACTCGTAGGGATGCTTGATTCTATAACTGGTCATGGTGACGCTCATCCGCTGGAACGCATCATGGCCATCGTCCAGGTCATGGACTTATTTGACGAACCAATGAAAATCCTGATGCTTGCTCGTCACTTTGGCGGGGCGTATGTGGAAGAGCATGAACGTGCCAATAAACTGCAGGCAACTCTGGACATGATGAGCGAACCAAAATGCGCGCCGGCGCCAGATCTCTCCGGAGACAATATCGGCATTGAAAGCAAAGAGCGGGAGATCGCCAGCCTTAAGTCTTCTTTAGGCATGTTAACTACCGCCTTTAAACTAATGGCAACCCATAACGGGTTCAAAATGCCAGAGCTAACCGGCGATGAACATCCCGCTGCTATTCGCCAGCTGCTTGGTGCGATGGCGGATAATATGGATGAAGCGAAGAGCCGTATCGAAGACATGATGCGAGAACTTGCCCACCGCCACGATCTAAATGACCAGCCGCACAAGATGCAGCAAGTCAGCCACTGAACCTGAAATAGCAAGGGGGCGAGAGTCCCCTTCCCCTCCTCCGTAGCCCTCTGTATAGATCTTTTACGCCTTTTCTTGTCTGAGATAATAAAACAAATAAGAAAACAAATTGTTTATATGGTGAAACTATGAGTACAGTGCTTTCTGTCCTTGAGTCTTTTGCTTCGAACACCGGTATCGACCACAGCAAAGAGATGAACGTCATCCATGACATCGTGGCCGAGTGCGAGAAAGAGATTGCGTTCATGCACCAGGTTCACGACTTCGTTTATGGCGATGAGCGTCACAACATGATTAACCGCCTGCTTCGACTCAACCACCGGCCGGATGACGAACGCACTCGTTTCAACAGAGCCTGGCTGGATAAGGTCGATCTTGAGTGGGTGAAGCAGAATATCTGGGCCGAATACTGGAAGAAGGTCACGGATATGACAAACGTTCTGCTGATCATGCCAGCTTCCCGCCGAGATGAATGGCGCGAACAGTTCATAGAAGGCAAGCAGGAAACCATCAAGACTGACAGAACCGGCTACCAGATGAAGGTTAAGGAGTTCGTTGGCGTACCTGAGTTCAAAGCAGAGACGGTCATCCCTACGATGGTCAATCTGCTGAATGACAGGCATAAATATCTCTCTGAGCGCGTGTACGGTTTGTTTAAGGCGCTGAGCCCTGCGCACAAGACCAATAAAACGAACGGCTTTAGCGAGCGGCTAATCATCGCCAGCTGCATTTCAGAGTTCTGGCGGGATAGTGTCAGCGTGAACTATCGGAAAGAGGATTACATCGATGACCTGCGCGTAATGCTGCATTTCTTTGCGCATAAGGAGTTCATCACCATTAACCGCACAACAGAGATGCTATCGGCTGCGTACCGGGCAAATGATTGCCAGACGGGTGATTGGATCAACGTGGATGGTAACCTCATGCGCGTGAAAATGTTCAAGAACGGTAATGTGCATTTTGAGATCCACCCAGATGTTGCCTGGAAGCTTAATGAGGTGCTGGCGTACAGTATGCCGGCCGCTATACCTGCCCCCTGCCGAACAGCCCCAAAAACCCAGAGCTCCTAAGGAGTTTGGCCTCATTCAAAAGACCATCTCTGAGCCCGTTCGATCCACTTTACGTGACGGGCGATTCAGCAAAGACAAGGGGGTTTGGTACTTCTCTGATTCCAGTCTCCAGAAGTCGCAGGTTGAAGAATTGGAGCGCATATTGAGCTTCATTGGCGGCGTACAGGATAAAAAGCACTGGCAGTTCCCGTATGAGATCGGTCAAACACTCAATACGATTGTGGCGACAGGTTTGATCCCGGATGCAAAATCACATCAGTTCTACCCTACCCCTCGTGTAATCGCGGAGTACGTGGCCAAGGTCGTTGACTTGAAATCTGGCGAAACATTGCTGGAGCCGGAAGCTGGTCGCGGAGATCTGCTTACGTTTATTGAGGCGAATCCTGAGGACGTGACCTGTGTTGAGGTTGCGCCGCTATTTGCTGACATCCTTCTTGGAAAAGGCTACGTGAACACAGTCTGCTGTGACTTCATGAAGTGGTCTGCTGACAATGAAGGCTACCTCTTCGACAAGATAGTCATGAATCCACCCTACTCTCTCGGGCGCCACAAAGAACACACGCTGGCTGGGCTGGGACATCTGAAAGTCGGTGGGCGCCTTGTTGCTGTTTTGCCGGGGGACTCACCAACACTGAACTGGATGATGCTGGATAATTTCGTCTACGCCAAAGGTAAGTCGTACACAGGCGAGTTTGATGACACGGGGATAACTGCCAGTGTGTATGTCTTCAAACGCACAAAATAATAGGTAACTACATACTTATTTTATGTAAGAATGATGACGCGAAATTAAGAGGAAAATACACATGGAAAGCAGGAATAAAGCCACTTCTATGGATATACAGGCTGTATCACCGATGAGCACGGACATTCCTTTCAGATTTTGCCTTCAGGGCAACAACCCAACCGCTGTGGGCACGATTATTGTCGATAAGGGTAAGGTCTCATTTGAAGGCGACGCCGACGAATCAGCGCTGATTTTTATTGAGTACCTGGTGCGTCGAAATAGTCAGCAGTGGGCAGAGCTGGAGAAGCGCGCCAGACATTATGATGAGTTTATGAATGTCATAGAGGCTGCGCGTGCCGCTCTTGCTGCTGGCACTCCTGTAGATCTGGAATCGTTGTTTAACGGAGAGCTGGCCTCTGCCATGTTCGCCACCATGTTCGCCGGCGAATTTGTTCGACACGGTGCAAAAAACTATCTGGAATTGAGCTACGACGTTCCTGAACTTGGATATTTCACGGTTACGACTCAACGTAAGGGGTGGCAAAACGCCGGGCGATCGCATCGCAGAGCTGGAGGCTGTAGTCGACCAACGCAATGGAGAATGCGTGCGGCTTATGAAAGAGCGCGACGAACTGACTCAGTGATCAGCTAACCAAAGGCTCAAACATTCGCGCGGCAGCCGACGTTTACTTTCAACTCATGGAAGAGTGCCAAATACCGCCAGGCGGATCTCTCGTTGAGTATGTGCGTGAAGCTTGAAGAACAGGTACAAGACACTGCAGCGGCAAAACCTACACGCCACCGCATCATGATGAGGTCGTAACTGGTTTCACCAATTTAAGGCTATTGATATAGCCTTAAACAATTTGTTTTCACCAATAAGTTATTTTCCCCACCGTCAAACTTGACCGAATTTCATCAAAGAACTACTGTTTAAATATACAGTATTTGGGGTGTTCAAAATGGGCGGAAAAGACACCAGTTATCAGATCGTCTACAGAGGCGAGACACTTAAACATTTCAAACCTGGCCAGTGCGTCTTTTTCCAGCGAGAGAGACAGTATGGTGGCGGCTATTGGTTGGGCAAGACACATGTGGACGGTTTTGAGTTCCTGCTCGAACAACCAACCTCTCTAAGAGAGGGGATGTTGTTTCTGCTCACTCTTGCAAAGGTGGAAGCCAGACACATGGAGTTCGTCGATTTCGATGACTTCAATTTAACGTAGTCACTGCTTGGGACAGACTATGTGCAACAGCAAAGTTGAAATGTCCGCTTTGAGCGAAGAGCGGATATTCAGACCGACTGATAGCTGATTTTGAGTTGCCAAAAAGAGCGCTCCTATTCAGTACAAAAAAGATGGTAATGTTTCATAAAATCTCTTAGACCTTGCAGGAATGGTTTTGAAATGAATGGATCTTGTTTGTGTGGAACAATTGAATTTGAACTTACTCATAAACCAGCAGTGTTTTATCGTTGTCATTGCTCGCTTTGCAGAAAGCAGAGCGGTGTGGGTTACAATCTCGCCACACTAGTCAAAGACAGTGAGTTTCGCTGGACTAAAGGGGAAAACTGCATTGCTTCATGGTCTAAGCCAACGGGGTACCGTACAGATTTTTGCAATGTATGTGGCTCAACTGTGCCTAACAGTCTGCGAGACGTACCTTATGTCTGGGTTCCTGTTGGTTTAATTGACGAACGTCTTGAAATGGAATGTGCAGGAGACTTCTGCACTGATGATGCAATGCCCTGGGATGAAACCCGCTCACCTAGTTGTCACGCTGGACCTGTCGAGTCGCTAGCCTCGCTTTTAAAGTACCTGAAACTCAATTCCTGAGCGTCAGCATTTGGCACGAAGCGGACATTTCAGCTTTGCCTTGCTCCGGACATCTGAACTTAGCTTTGGCATTATGCGCCTGATTATCGCCATAACAGTATCGAGGCAGTCGCACTGCCTCAAACAAAATGTTTTCTACCTTTTCTTATTGCTGATAATAACTAATACAAGGAAACAATTAGTTAAAAGAGTTAAGTAATGTTGAAAATCACTGAAGCCTACAAGACAGCTGTTATCAGCACTGCTCACGTTACCGCGGAAGACTCCGAACAGTTGCCGATTGCCTGTTTTGACCCAATCACCGATCGAGGTCTTAACTGGGTACACGGCACAGAATATGGTTGGATTGTTCGTGCCGGAATGCGTGACAATAGCTGGGCAGATGAACTGCGTACATTCAACATCTCCGAAGCGGCGATCGCCAATATCAAGATGATACTGGATGCCGGTTACGACGTGGTTCACTTTGATCGTGATGCCGAGCTGGTGGATGGAATGCCAGCATGGGACTGGTAAGAGAGAGAAAAAGATGACGGCAGAAGACGTGATTAATGATGTGCTGGTGGAGCTGGGTAAGCTACCTGATCATCTCCTCATAGCCACCGTATTTGACAACATACCTGCTGAGTTAAAGGCACTGGCCAATGAGTGGGGATGGATGGATACGGAAGTTAGAGAGCAGCTCTATGCGATAGCCTGGCGGATAGTTAACGCGCAACCATAGCCTGCAACGCGTTGACATTGGCGGTCACTAATTGAGGATTTCTATAAGAACTCGTTGATCGCCCCTCTTCCCTATCCACCAACCTCATGCACTCCAGGTGTGGCAAGGCTTTTACGCACATAACACCCACAAGAAAACAAATAAATAACACATCAATGAAAAGTCAACGCTTTACCCTGAATTTGGTCTCAAAAGTTGACGTTTTTGCCATGTCACTTCTTATATCCGTTAAGCAGCGTACCAGAGACCAACACCCTGCGACGAAAACGCCAAAAACGACTCCTGATACCACCACAAAACAGACACGCTCAGAATGGCTCTCGTTGCGTTTAATGAGCATATAAACAAATTGTTTTAGGCAATAAGAAAACAACAAAACAAGATAACGAAGAAAAGGAACTGCCATTACCCCACACCCAGGCAATACCCACCTCTTCCTGCCAGGCTACCGAAAAGACCAACCTCATTGCCCCAGGCTACCGACCCCATGAAGCAAATCTCGACCACCACCAAAAAGCGGCGAGAGAAAGCCAGTTTCTCTGAACGCCATTCCTCCAATACACGGAAGAGAATACCCGGGAAGAAACTCCAGACAAGACCAGGCCAGAACAGTCCCACGGCGCCATCGCGTTTACCCACTCTTACCCCGAAAGATAACGCAAATTCCTGATTAGCAGAGAACGCCATTACTTCACATGTGGAGAACGACAACAGACCAGAAACCACATCACCCACACTTCCAACTCTCAAGGTGAACGAAAGGAAAAGCGCACACGCCATTACTCCATACCCAGAGAAGAACTATCCCCACAACGAAGAATACAGACCAGAGGAAAACCACAAGACAACCACCTCTACAACATCTGCAGAACCACTTACCGGCAGAGAGAAGAAAGTCGCCTTTTCTCCCATACGAATGGTCACCGTATAGAGCGCTAATAAGAGAGATACGAGTCCCCCATAAGAAAGGTTATTCGAGTCAGGAAAGAGCACAGATATAAGAGAGAGGGGATGGAGGGGGATCGCTCCCTTTCCCGTATTTATTCAAGTCCTGATTTTATCCCCCGTAACATCCCTGCGGTCGAATGAGTGAAAGGGCCACCGCGAAAATCTATCGGGAGCGTCCCCGCAGGGAAAAGGCTGGCTGCCTGAGTGGAAACGGCTGGAGGTTTTTCGGGAAACGGCTGGGTTCCCGTCATGGAAAGGGTGCGCGCCGGTATAGAGACAAAATGCCGCTGGGACGGCTGATTCTCTGGCGGTATACCGTTTGGTGCGCGGTTGGCTTTCTTCCCGCTGCGCGCAGCTGCTGATACGTATTCTGCCAGAGCGTTCGAGGGTCACAAGCTGTTTCAGTAGGTTTTAGGGAAGAGGAAAATACTGCTCACCAGCCCTGCGGTGCGCGTTGAGAAGAATAATGTAAAAAGTGTTCCCGATACGCTCCCGGATACTCACTGCTTTTCCTGCTCTCCCCGATACAAAATGCTTTTTCGACTATGTCTTATTGCGATAATAACACCAACAAGAAAACAACGTGTTTAGACAAAGGAGAAACACATGTACAAGCATTTGAACATCAGCATCACCCTTTGCGGAGAAGAGACATGTACTGACGAACTCCAGATCTCTCTGGATGACGTTATCCGCTCTGCGGATGTCGCTGGGCGCATTGGTTCGCTGATTGGCGAAGGGTATCGCGAGGGCACGTTTGATTTTCATATCGAGGACAACGCAATGTCCGTCGCGTGGAACTGCACATCGTCAGAGTCCAGATAAAGGAGGAAGACAATGAATATGCCTGTGATTGTGGAAGTATGGAGCGTGGACTCGCTGGCCGAATGTCTTGATGGCGTAGGGCCAGCACTGACCCGTAAATTATGGTCGTTTGTACCAGCTAAGGGAGAGTCACCCAAAGGGAAGGATGTTTGGCACCTGCTGACTGATGAAGAGAAACGGGAGCTGGTGGTCGCAGTGAAAGAGGAGTTCCCTGACGAAGATTAACGACGGCCACCAGCAGGTGGCTTTTGCGTGATTGTGGCCTGCGGCCAGCTGAATGCCTGAACGCTTCGCTTGGTGGCCGTTTTCACAATGGTATTATTTACACCAACAAGAAAACAAGTTGTTTACGGAGTGTGTAATGAATACCGAGATGATTTTGAAACTGGATAAACTCCAGCCTCGCAAAGACAAACCTGCAGTACTCGGTTCGATCACTTTACTGGACATTGTGGCCAACGGCACAGCCATCCGACTTTTCAAAGAGACCGTTGTCGTCTTCGGCGAAACTTCTCGCAAGCGTATCGTAATGAGCGTCAGGCGCTATAGTGCGAAGGGTGGGTAGCTAAACAAGTTATCTGGCCGGAGTCAGATCTGGAGTTGGCTTTACTGGAAGTTAACAAGGTCGCCCAGCAGGAAATTCAACGCGCAACAACCCTCGCCATAGCATAGTCATGTGCAACACAGATTAGTCGAATTTACGACAGCCCCGTCGATCCTTCGGGGCTTTTTTGTATTGTAAGTACTTACCTACGGAGATAGTATTACGACGCATCTACATGGAGGTAAAAATGAGTTTGACCAAAGAAGATTTAGTATTTGACCTGTACTACGCATCCAGCACTGACGAAGAAGGCAATAAACTGGCCCAGCTGACCGTTCAGTTCCGTGACGAATCGGCTGTTCCGCATGTGACCACCCAGCTGGCCCGTACAACTCTTAAGCGCGATCGCTCGAAGGTTTATGCCGTCGGCGAGCAATCCGTGAAAAATGGTTCGGACACTCTGCTGGCCGCCATTGAAGCCTATTATCGAACAGACCCGAAGACCATTTTCGAAGGCCTGATGGCACAGGTTCAGGATATGATCGAGGGAAACCTGGGCGCCAACAATACCTGGGTTGGTTCATACGGCATCACCATTGTGTCTGGCGGCTCTCTGGAAGAGTATCTGCCTGAGTCCGTCTACAACGTCCAGTAAAACAGCCAATGGCGCGTAACCCGCGCCATTTTCCCCAACCCGTAAACAAGTTGTTTTATGCCTCTCCTGCATTGCGATAATAACACCAACAAGAAAACAAGTTATTAACGCAGTGAGGAAACGCACATGACCGATTTCACCATCACCCCGAAAGCAGAAAACGTATGGCTGGAATCCTGGCTTGACCTGTCGCCGGCCGAGCAGAAAGAAATGGATCACGTCGAACCGGACGAACAAACCAGCTCCCGCTTCTTCCATTATCAGGATAGCGTTTATGACATTGCCGATTTCATGCGTGATGACCGCTTCCCGGAATGGCACGCCGGCTATCCACTGAATGCCTTCGCTATGCTGATGATCCGCTTAACTGATTCAGGCGACACCATCGACATCGGATTACTTCATTGAGAGGGTAGGGCCACCGATGCTGGTGGCCTACCTTGGTGCGAACCCGGCTTCGGCAAGGCTCTTCTGCAATTTGGCCACCGCATCACTGATCGTATAGGCTTCATCATCATCAACGGCGCACCCTCGCATATCAGTCCAGGTTAACCGCTTCACGAGTTGCGCCAGTGCAAGCGCCTCTTCCTTGCTTAACTGCAGATTGTCCAGGGTATCTAACATATCGCATCTCCTTTATCGCCTACGGGCAAGATAGCACCGGTCGCCCTATAGATACACCAACCTCATCACACCAGGCTAAAAACACCCACCTCTTACCGCCAGGCTACCGAAGCACCCACTGACTTCCCGACGGCCACCAGCTGCCGAAACAGAACGCTTGGACGCCTCACACCCACTGCGATAATTAAACCAACGAGAAAACAAGTTGTTTAAAGGATTATCACAATGAACTATATCGCCACTGTAAACACTCCCGCGCATGGCACCATCTCTGTCACATACTCCAACATTGAAAAGAACATCCTGGGCGCCTGGCGCGAAGAAGAGACCATCCAGCTGTCCGGCAAAGAGAAGCAGCAGATCGCCAAAGACATCATTTGCAACCGTCGATTCACGCGGGTATTTGAGAAAGCGTATGTGGTAAATTCTGGGTTTGGAACATTTGTCTTCCCGGTGCGCTCCGGGCGATTCTGCCAGTCCAAGCTGACTGAGTTTGCCTCGCAGATCGCTATCTGGATTAAGACTCAATCGTCGTTCGATTTTAGCGATGATGAAGCAATAGCGCAGGGTATGCGGATCGCCAACAATGCAATTAAATGCAAAAACATCACGTATGCCGCTGGCGTTGACTCATGGAAACTGTTTTGCGCTAACTTTATGCTGAATGTATACGCCAGCAATCGGATTCACATACTGGCTGGCAAGTAAGAGGGGAGGGGGCTGGAAACGCCCCTTTCTTTCCGTCCACCAGCTCCCACAGGGAAATTCAGGAACGGGCAGAAAGCCATCCGGGCAACCGACGGGAAACGGCCAGAAAATTTTCGGGAAACGGCGGGGGTCGCCTCATGGGAAAAATTTGTATAGAGGGAGACGCCAGAATTGTGGCCAGCTGGTGGACGTAAGCTGTTTTTGCGCCATACGTCCAGCGCTGTGATCTGCGCTGCATTGTTAGCGCGTACACGTTGCGCCAACGTGCTAATGATACGTGAGCGCCCACGGATCGCGCCAATATTGCCGACACGCCCCGAAGGATAGCGCGGATCACGTCACCAGACGATCACGCCCACGACACGACAAAATAAGCCACGCGCTAAAACGCTTTTAAACGCGCTATAACGTGTTTTTTACTGTGTGTAATGGGTATGTACTACCACACGTAAAAACGCGTTAAATTGGCGCGTTTATGGCGCTTATTTTTGGTGTGAATGAGTGAACGCCAGATAAAAGAAAACGCGCCAACAATGGCGCGTTATGGTGGAGATCCTGAAACGGAAAAAGCGCCCATAGTGGGCGCTGGTGGCTAAATGCTGTTTTGCAACTTTCCGATCATTTCAGACAAGCGCAAATATTCTCTTTTCCGTTTACAGTCTCGCTTGCTGTTAAGCAAATCAGAGAACGTAAAGTTTAGCGCGTCACGCTGGGCGCTTAATTCGTCGATGAGTTCAAGTTTATAAGCGCGATATTTAGCGCGATACTCCGCGCGGATCTGGTCATAGCTAATCATGATTTTTATCCTTAAAACTAGCGCCCATAGTGGGCGCTTTTTCCGTCTACTTATGCTTTGAAAGCGTCAGCCAGATAGTTATAAAAATCATTTTTGATAAAGCGATATTGCTGTGATCCGTTTTTGGCAGCGCCCATTCCTTTAATCTTCTCGACCAGTCCCAGACGTTCACACAGATTGATCAGCTGGTTGGCTTGCGTATATCCTGCATCTAACTTAATTTCATTTGCTTGTTTTGCTTCATTCATCAAATCGAAAACAGCACCATTTGTGAACGTGTCGATCTCATCGTTAATCATATCGATTAAAGCGAATACACGAGATCCGGACATATCAGCGACTGAATACACACATTTACCAGACTTGATAGACTTAACCAGATAAACCAGCTTTTCGAGAGAGTAGCTATTTGTCATCGCTTCGCGGAAAACACTTCTGGCGTTTGCTTGCTTGCTTTAATCGCGTAGTAGAAGACACCAGACAGCTTATCGTCGTTTACTGCGTTTACAACGTTATTCACGAAGTATGCAAGTTTAGTAGACGCTGCAAGCATGTTAGCTTTATCTGCTTTGGTGTGCGTGCCATTCTGATAATGTTCGTTGTAAGTCTGTGTAGCTTGATCTGCTTTTAATTGTAATTCGTCAGTGATAACTACAGCAGCATCAATGATGGATTTTTTAGAAATGGTTACGTTAGACATGATTTTAATCCTTATGTAATATTGAAAACTTATTTTGTTTTTCGTCTATCGTCAGCTTGTTTGCTTTCGATGTAAGTAATTATCGACATACAAAAAATAAAATCAAGCGTTTTTCGCAAGGGGTGATAAAAAATTTATTTCACAAATAAATCAAAGTCTTAGAAATAAATCGTGTTTTCTCGAAGGTGTTGCCTAAATAAATTCTACATTCGGTGTATTACCCTTATATATTTAGCGCTGACAATACTTTTGGTGATTTAATTTATCGGGGAGTGACCCATAAAATAATAACCGGACATAGCCGGCTATTACCCTTATAGATTATTGCGTAGATTCGACTGCTTTCCGATTGGTTTCAAATAGAGCATCGACAAAGTCTGCCGATGACTCGCTTTCGCCACAGTCCTGCAGCTCCCGCATGTCACTTGATAGACCCTTACAAAGTTCGGCGCTCTCGCCAATCGATTTGCCGGCCTTAACAGCAGCTGAAAACTGGTACATACAAACCGACACATTCTCCGACGATGAACAAACGTCGTTCATGAGAGACTGGATAACCGGTTTATAGTCCATCGCCGAAACAGCAGGCGCGATAATTAATAGTATTGAGGATAGTAAAATCGGCTTCATAACTAAAAACGGCAGAATTCGTTCAACCCAATCAAACAGGAACGATCATTTTTCGACCCGCTTCCCACCGGCAAGTGTGACCTGACAAGCATCGACGCCGAGTGACACACCTTCAATTTCGCGGCCGTCCGCCATGTAGACCCTTACTGATTTCTGGTTCTCGTGGGCCTGGCGGCAAATTTTAAAGAAATCACGGCGAGATGGCCGGTTATCAACATAGTCTGGATGTACGGTTACGCGACCAACGAAATCATGGGTGACAGCGTCATTTACACCTGACTCTATAGTGCTGATTCGCTCAAGTGGCAACCTTACACGATTGTCTTTGTCGAACGGCGCCGGGCATAGATCTACCTTGTTGCGGGAGGACATCGTCCCCT
>OIEZ01000101.1_pt1 | contig 15332 bp, 22 predicted proteins | sample 1581941 | NCBI WGS metagenome assembly OIEZ01 (sample SAMN04414078, study PRJEB24778) | human gut metagenome | material: faecal | host: Homo sapiens | reverse complement strand
AAACCCGTTAGAAGTACTGACGTTGTCAGAACCTTGAGCGGTAATTTCAGCTTCGTGAATGGCGATCTCAATAGCGAAACGTTGAGCGCGACCTGGTTTCATCAGCCGCTGAATCTCAATTTTTCCACCCGGGAGGGCGAAAAAGCGTTTCTGGTGGATGTCGGGATGAATGCCAGCTGGCAGCCGTCGCGCACCGGGCTGCTGCCGAAAGCGGTTAATGAGACGCTGAGCGGTAGCGTTCCGTGGGAGGGCAAGGTCGCTATCGAGCTGCCGTACCATGGCAATGCCAGCTATAAGGTTGATATCAATGGCGATCTGAAGAATGTGAGCAGTCACTTACCTTCACCGGTCAACAAGTCCGCTGGCGAACCCCTGCCGGTCAAAATTAACGTCGCCGGCGGTCTGAGCAGCTTCGACCTGACCGGATCCGTTGGCGCGAAGAATCATATCAACAGCCGCTGGTTGCTGAACCATAAGCTGACGTTGGATCGGGCAATCCTTACTTCGGACAGCAAAGGTCTCTCTCCGCTGCCTGACCAGCCTGGGGTTGAACTCAATTTGCCACCGATGGATGGCGCTCAATGGCTGGCGCTCTTTCAAAACGGGGCGGCGAATGAAGTCAGCAGCACCATACTCTTTCCCCAGCGCATTGTGCTGCGTACGCCGTCGCTGGCGCTTGCCGGTCAACAGTGGAACAACGTCAGTCTGATGTCGCAGCCGGTCGCCGGCGGCTCGCAGGTCGAGGCGCAGGGGCGTGAAATCAACGCTACCCTCACGATGCGCGACAATGCGCCCTGGCTGGCGAATGTGCGTTATCTCTATTTCAACCCGACCAGCGCCAATGGCCAGACCGGTGAGAAGAACGCAGCCCCGCAGGCAGAGACGCGGCTGGATTTCCACGGCTGGCCCGATCTGCAGCTGCGCTGTGCGGAATGCTGGCTGTGGGGGCAAAAATATGGCCGTATTGACGGCGATGTGGCGATTAAGGGCGATACCTTAACGCTCTCCAATGGTCTGGTGGATACCGGGTTTGGCCGACTGACGACCGATGGCGTCTGGGTCAGCGCGCCGACCGGTGTACGCACGTCGCTGAAAGGCAAACTGCATGGCAATAAAACGGATGAGTTTGCCAGTTTCTTCGGCGTTTCCACGCCGGTGAAGGATTCGCCGTTTGACATCGACTATGATCTGCACTGGCGCGCGCGCCCTGGTCACCCGATGTCGCCTCGCTCAATGGGATCATTAAAAGCCACCTCGGCAAGGGGCAGTTTACCGACCTGAGTACTGGACACGCTGGCCAGCTGCTGCGTTTGCTGAGCGTTGATGCCCTGCTGCGTAAGCTGCGCTTCGACTTTAGCGATACCTTCAGCGAGGGCTTTTACTTCGACTCGATTAACAGTACGGCATGGATCAAGGATGGTGTGCTGCATACCGACGATACGCTGGTGGATGGCCTGGAAGCGGATATTGCCATGAAAGGTTCGGTCGATTTGGTGCGTCGCCGGCTGGATCTGCAGGCGGTGGTGGCGCCGGAGATCTCTGCGACCGTCGGCGTGGCGGCGGCTTTTGCCGTCAACCCTATCGTCGGCGCGGCGGTGTTTGCCGCCAGCAAGGTGCTGGGCCCGCTGTGGAACAAAGTCTCGATTCTGCGCTATCGCATTACTGGTCCGATTGACCAGCCGCAGATCAATGAGGTGCTGCGCCAGGCGCGTAGCAACAAAAAGCAATGATTTGACGATTGCCGGGAATTGCCGCAATCTCAATAGATCGCCTTCTGTATTTCCGCCTGTCAGGCGGCAACAAACGAGTAGCATAACGATGAGTCTGAACCTGGTAAGTGAACAATTACTGTCGGCAAATGGCCTGAATCATCAGGATCTGTTTGCCATTCTTGGTCAACTGACCGAGCGCCGCCTCGATTACGGCGATCTCTATTTTCAGTCGAGCTATCACGAATCCTGGGTTCTGGAAGACAGCATCATTAAAGATGGGTCGTACAACATTGACCAGGGCGTAGGCGTGCGCGCCGTCAGCGGCGAAAAAACGGGCTTTGCCTATGCGGACCAGATTAGCAAGCTGGCGCTGGAGCAGAGCGCCCAGGCGGCGCGGACGATTGTGCGTGATACCGGTAATGGCAAAGTGCAGACCCTGGGAGCCGTTGAGTACAGCCCTTTGTACACCAGCATCGACCCGCTGCAGAGCATGAGTCGGGAAGAGAAGCTGGATATTCTGCGCCGGGTGGACAAAGTCGCCCGGGCGGCGGACAAGCGCGTGCAGGAAGTTTCGGCCACCTGAGCGGCGTTTTATGAGCTGATTCTGGTGGCCGCCACCGACGGCACCCTCGCCGCGGACGTTCGCCCGCTGGTGCGCCTTTCGGTCAGCGTGCTGGTGGAAGAGGATGGCAAGCGTGAGCGCGGCAGCAGCGGCGGCGGTGGACGCTTTGGCTATGACTATTTCCTCGCCTCCCAGGAGGGCGACGTGCGGGCTGATGCCTGGGCGAAAGAAGCCGTGCGCATGGCGCTGGTGAACCTTTCGGCAGTCGCCGCCCCGGCGGGGATGCTGCCGGTGGTGCTCGGCGCCGGCTGGCCTGGCGTCCTGCTGCACGAAGCGGTCGGTCATGGCCTGGAAGGCGATTTCAACCGTCGCGGCACCTCGGTCTTTAGCGGCCATATGGGGGAATTAGTCGCCTCTGAGCTGTGCACCGTTGTGGACGACGGCACCATCGTCGACCGTCGTGGCTCGGTGGCTATCGATGATGAAGGCACGCCGGGTCAATACAATGTGCTGATCGAAAACGGCATCCTGAAAGGCTATATGCAGGATAAGCTCAATGCGCGTCTGATGGGCGTCGCGCCGACCGGTAACGGCCGTCGCGAGTCGTATGCCCATCTGCCGATGCCGCGTATGACCAACACCTATATGCTGGCGGGCCAGTCGACGCCGCAGGAGATTATCGAGTCGGTCGACTACGGTATCTTCGCGCCTAACTTTGGCGGCGGGCAGGTGGATATCACCTCCGGTAAGTTTGTCTTCTCTACCTCCGAGGCCTATCTGATCGAAAAAGGGAAGGTCACGAAGGCGGTGAAAGGGGCCACGCTGATCGGCTCCGGGATTGAAACCATGCAGCAGATTTCGATGGTAGGGAATGACCTGCGGCTGGATAACGGCGTTGGCGTTTGCGGCAAAGAGGGCCAGAGCGTGCCGGTGGGCGTCGGCCAGCCGACCCTGAAGGTCGATAATCTTACCGTCGGCGGTACCGCCTGATCCTGACCAGGTTCCCGGCGCTGCCGGGAACCGCTTCACCGGGCGATCCCGCGCCCGTGCATGCCTTGATAGATCTTCGCCACGTCGACAAAATACTCTGTCAGATAGTTGATACAGACCTGCACTTTCAGCGGCAGTTTATCCTTTTCGGTGTACAGGGCGTAAACCGGCCGCGGAGTCGGCTGGTAGCTCGGCAGCAGGATCTCAAGCTCGCCGCGGTTGATCTCTTCGATCGCCCACATCAATGGTACATAAGCGATACCCACCCCGGCTGTCAGCCAGCGTATCAGCGTCATGGGATCGTTGGTCACAAAGCGCCCCTGCGGGATCAGGCGGGTTGAGATCCCTTCCGGGGCGATAATTTCAAATTCGTTATCCGGACGTACGCTATATTCGAGCCATGAATGGCTGGCGAGGTCGGCCGGTTTCTCCGGATTGCCTGCCTGCGCCAGATAGCTTTTGGCGGCGCATAATACCATCGGCATTGAGCCCAGGCGGCGGGAAAAAAGGCTGGAATCCTGCAGGGCCCCCACGCGGATCACCACGTCAAGGCCGTCGGCGATCAGGTCAGGGGCTGGTATGCCGGTGACCAGATTGACGGAGAGTCCGGGGTATTCTTTCAGCATTTCCGCCGTTATGCGCGCCAGAACATTTTGTGCCATAGTTGAAGAGCAACCGATGCGCAGCGTCCCGATGGGGGTGTTATTAAATGCGTATAATTGCTCATGGACATCCTGCGCTTCAAACAGCATCCTACGGCAGCCCTGGTAATAGATTTACCTGCTTCAGTTAAGCCTAAGGCTGCGGGTGCGTGCGGTTGAGCAGCTTTACCTGCAGCTCATCTTCCAGTTTGGCGACGGTCTGACTGATCGAAGAAACGCTCATCTGAAGCTGGCGGGCCGCCGCGGTGAATGAACCTAATTCGACCACTTTGGCGAAAACGGACATGCGTTTTAATCGTTCCATTATTCACTCTGGCTTAAAAGTGATTTAGATCACACATTGTAGATAATGCGGCAATCGTTACGTTAATATATTGTTAGCTACATAATAAACGCATCTGCTCACTACCTGTACGCTTCTTATTCAAGGTCATCATGAGTCTGTTTCCTGTCATCGTGATTTTCGGCTTATCGTTTCCGCCGATCTTCTTCGAGTTGCTGTTGTCGCTGGCCATCTTCTGGCTGGTGCACCGATTGCTGGTTCCGACCGGCATTTACGATTTTGTCTGGCACCCTGCACTGTTTAATACGGCGCTATATTGCTGCCTTTTTTATTTGATATCGCGCTTGTTCGTTTGAGGTTGATGTGAAAACACTAACAAGAAATATCCTCCGTACCGCTATTACCGTGATACTGGTCATTTTGGCTTTCGTGGCGATTTTCCGCGCCTGGGTCTATTACACCGCTTCGCCGTGGACGCGGGATGCGCGCTTTAGTGCTGACATTGTGGCGATTGCCCCTGACGTCTCCGGGCTGATTTCCCAGGTAAACGTCAAGGATAACCAACTGGTTAAGAAAGACCAGGTATTGTTCGTTATTGACCAACCTCGTTACCAAAAAGCGCTGGCGGAGGCGGAAGCCGATGTCGCCTACTACCAGACCTTAGCGCAGGAGAAGCGCGTTGAAGCGGGTCGGCGTAATAAGCTGGGCATACAGGCGATGTCGCGGGAAGAAATAGACCAGGCGAACAACGTGCTGCAAACCGTTGAGCATCAGTTGGCGAAAGCGGTAGCCAGCCGCGATCTGGCCAGGCTGGACCTCGAGCGCACAGAAATTCGCGCCCCCGCGGATGGCTGGGTGACCAACCTTAACGTCTATACCGGGGAGTTTATTACCCGTGGCTCCACGGCGGTGGCGCTGGTGAAAGAGAATACGTTTTACGTCATGGCCTATCTGGAAGAGACCAAGCTGGAAGGCGTCCGCCCTGGCTACCGTGCGGAGATTACCCCGCTTGGCAGCAGCAAAACCATAAAAGGCACGGTGGACAGTATCGCTGCGGGGGTAACCAACGCCAGCAGCAGCAGCGACTCGAAAGGGATGGCCTCGGTGGATTCCAACCTTGAATGGGTGCGTCTGGCGCAGCGTGTGCCGGTACGTATTCGCCTTGACCACCAGCAGGGGAATCTGTGGCCATCGGGCACCACGGCGACGGTGGTGATCACCGGTAAAGAAGACCGTGATACCAGCCAGGCCAACTTCTTCCAGAAACTGGCTATGCGCCTGCGCGAATTCGGTTAATCGCTATGGGGACATATACCATTGCTCCCCGGCATCTCCGCTTTGCCATTAAGCTTGCATGCGCGGTGGTGCTGGCGCTGTTCGTCGGTTTCCATTTTCAGCTCGAAACACCGCGCTGGGCAGTACTGACGGCAGCGATCGTCGCCGCCGGGCCGGCCTTTGCTGCCGGCGGCGACCTTACTCGGGCGCGATCCGCTATCGTGGGATGTTGCGAATTGCCGGGACCTTTATTGGCTGTATTGCGGCGCTGATTATCATCATCCTGATGTCCGTGCGCCTCTGCTGATGATGCTGGTTTGCTGCCTGTGGGCCGGGTTTTGTACCTGGATTTCGTCGCTGGTTAAGGTCGAGAACTCCTATGCCTGGGGACTGGCCGGGTACACTGCGCTGATTATCATTATCACCATCCATACCAATCCGATGCTGGCGCCGCAGTTTGCGGTCGAACGCTGCAGTGAAATTGTCATCGGTATTGTCAGCGCTATCGTCGCCGACCTGCTGTTCTCTCCACGTTCGATTAAAAAAGAGATCGACCTTGAGCTGGATAACCTGCTGATTGCGCAATATAAGCTGATGCAGTTATGCGTCGCCCACGGCGAAAAAGAGGAAGTGGATCAGGCCTGGGGCGCGCTGGTGCGTCGCACTACGGCGCTGGAAGGTATGCGCAGTAATCTGATCATGGAATCCTCTCGCTGGGCGAAGGCGAATCAGCGCCTGAAGGCGATCAATACCCTTTCATTAACGCTTATCACCCAGGCTTGCGAGACCTACCTGATTCAGAACTCGCGCCCGGAAATGGTGACGGATGACTACCGTGAGCTGTTCGCCGAGCCGGTGGAGACAGTGCAGGACGTCCACCAGCAGCTGAAGCGTATGCGCCGTTTTCTGACCTGGAAAGGCGAGCATAATACGCCCGTCACCATCTACAGCTGGGTGGGTGCCGCTACGCGCTACTTATTGCTTAAGCGTGGCGTGGTGGGCAATACCAAAATCAGCCGCATCGAAGACGGTGTATTGCGCGGCGAAACGGTGGTTAAAGTGGAGTCCGCCGAGCGTCACCACGCGATGGTGAACTTCTGGCGCACCTCCGTCTCCTGTATCCTCGGGACGCTGTTCTGGCTGTGGACGGGCTGGACCTCAGGCAGCGGGGCGATGGTAATGATTGCCGTGGTTACCGCGCTGGCGATGCGCCTGCCTAACCCCCGAATGGTGGCGATGGACTTCCTTTATGGCACCCTGGCGGCGTTACCGCTGGGTACCCTGTACTTCCTGGTGATCATGCCGGCGACGCAGCAGAGCATGCTGCTGCTTTGCATCAGCCTGGCGGCGATGGCGTTCTTTATCGGTATCGAAGTGCAGAAAAGGCGTCTCGGATCGCTGGGGGCGCTGGCGAGCACCATTAACATTCTGGTGCTGGATAACCCGATGCAGTTTCAGTTCAGTCAGTTCCTCGACAGTGCGCTGGGGCAGATCGTCGGCTGTTTCCTTGCCCTGATGGTCATTCTCATTGTCAGGGATAATTCTCGGGCCAGAACCGGTCGGGTGCTGTTGAATCAGTTTGTCTCTGCGGCGGTCTCTTCGCTGACAACGAACTCGGCGCGTCGTAAAGAGAACCATCTGCCCGCGCTCTATCAGCAGTTGTTTTTATTGCTCAATAAGTTCCCCGGCGATGTCGCCCGCTTCCGTCTGGCATTGACGTTGATTATTGCCCATCAGCGCCTGCGTGATGCGCCCGTGCCGGTGAACGACGATCTGTCGGCCTTCCATCGACAGCTGCGACGTACCGCAGATCATGTGATCTCCGCCGGGAGTGATGATAAGCGTCGGCGCTACTTTACCCAGCTGCTGGCTGAGCTTGATGTCTATCAGGAGAAGTTGCGGGTCTGGGAGCTTCGCCCCAGGTGACCGAGCCCGTGCGGCGGCTGGTTGAGATGTTGCACAAGTACCAGCATGTGCTGACCAGCAGTTAACCCCTAAACCGACGCCCAGGCGTCGGTTTTTTTATCGCTATACTTAACGGCGACAGGAAGAGAAGCGGGAGGGGCTGCCATGACCACCTATACGTTTGATTTTGACGAAATCGCCGAACAACAGGATTTCTACCGGGAGTTCTCCCGGACCTTCGAGCTGGCTCAGGATAAGGTCAACAACCTTGATTCGCTATGGGACGCGGTGACCGGTGGGCTGCTGCCGCTGCCGCTGGACATTGAGTTCATCCATTTAAATGACAAGCAGCGTCGGCGCTTTGGGGCATTAATTTTATTATTTGATGAAGCAGAGGAAGAGCTGGAGGGGAGTTACGTTTTAACGCCCGACAGGCATAAAAAAGCCCCCGGCAGGCGGGGGCAAGTCGTCGAAATAAGACGACGAGGGTTTATTTGTACAGCTCAGCGGTGGCGTGCCAGCTATCGCCGGTACGTGCTTCAATAATACGGTAGCTGCTGGCGCCTTCTTTCTCGGCTTTAGCGGCCAGCTCCTGACGCATGTCCATTGGCGCACTACCTACCTGGGATACGGAGATGGTGCCCATGGACTGCAGGTTTTGTGCTTGTTCAGCGTTAACTTGCTGAACGGCCGCGCTTGCGCCGAAAGAGAGAACGGAAGCCAGGCCAAGGGATGCGATGATCATTGCGCGTTCATAATCTTTACTCCAGTCTTTGTTTTGCCGCGGCGGGGGATGTATGCGCCCAGGCCGCGGTAGAGAATCTGTGTTCGGGTTAGTCGTTTGACGAACTACAACTTATTTATAAAGCTCAGCGGTGGCATGCCAGTGGTCGCCAGTGCGGGCTTCGATAATGCGGTAAGAAGAAGCTCCTTCTTCCTGCGCTTTTTTGTTCAGCATTTCATGCATATCCATCGGGGATGATGCTACCGCGCCGACGGATACTGTGCCGATGGCCTCGCGGCCCTGGGCCTGCTCGCTGTTGATAACGTCAGCGGCGAAAGCGCCAAACGACATGACGGACAGGATGCTGAGAGCTGCTACAGTGGTTTTGATTTTCATGATGTTCACCTCGTCGAATCTTTTTGTTGAGGGTCTTTGTTTCGTGACCCTCATCACAAAACCAAGTATACACTAATCACCAAAATATTAATACCATGCTAATTGTTTTGCGCGTTAATAGTTACAATGAATTGCGCTTTTTATAACCTATAAGAATTAAAAATGACAACTTATCCGCAGTGATAAGATTTATTTCTAATAAAATCATAAAGGTATGCGAATTTGATCTTTTGTGCGTTTTAGGCGTTTCCCTTAAGTAAAAGAACGTATAGACGCGTTAAATCACACAAAATGTTAAATAATTGTTGGATTGAGGGGCGTGAGAGAGAAAGAAGGGGGAGTCGCCCTCTGACGATTGCCAGAGGGGAATACTCAGAGTTCCTGTTCGAACAGGACCAGGATGGCGTCGTGCAGATCTTTCACCGTAAAGCCGCGCGCAGGGGTGGTGAAAGATGGTGTCATCCCCGGCGATGCTGCCGAGAATACCTTCCGCCTTGCCCAGCGAGTCGAGAAGACGGGCAATCAGCTGCGCCGCGCCGGGGCTGGTGTGAATCACCACGACGGCATCGTTATAGTCGATATCCAGCACCAGATTTTTCAGCGGGCTGGAGGTGGTCGGCACGCCAAGCTCGGCAGGCAGGCAATAAACCATTTCCATTTTGGCGTTACGGGTACGAACCGCGCCAAATTTGGTGAGCATGCGGGAACCTTCGATTGGTTGATATTCTCGAAGCCTTCTTCCTGCAGCGCCTGGACGATCTCACCCTGCGAGCTGAATTTTTCTTCTTTAAGCAGCGCTTTAAACGCTTTAACCAGTTCTTCTTGTTTTGCCGAACTTCGCATAAGTCACCCAGATTATGGTGGTAAAAACAACATCATTATGCATAACCGTGAATTTTTATGCAAATAATCCGCAACGGGATAGGTCAATAATGTTATGAAGGGGGCATATTTTAGCAAAAAAACCATATAAGGAACATGTTCACATCACAACGCTTAAAGCCATGTAAAAGTAAATGAAATGTTATTGAGTTGGTGTTGTTTTGCGCAACTGGCTGGGTGTATTGTAACCAACAGTCGATCCGGTACTTCGCTTTGCTGGATGGTCAGTCAGGAAGCATAAAGTGCGCCGCTTTTCTATTGCTACGCACAATAATGCATTCTTCAGCCATAATCATTGTAATTGTTCATCTTGTGAATTAAGGTCCAGGCGACGGAATAACGAAAGACTAAATTAACCATAATAAGGAGTTTAGGATGAAAGTTGCAGTCCTTGGCGCCGCCGGTGGTATCGGCCAGGCGCTTGCCCTACTACTTAAGACCCAACTGCCTTCAGGTTCAGAGCTCTCGTTGTACGACATCGCTCCGGTTACGCCGGGCGTGGCGGTAGATCTAAGTCATATCCCCACAGATGTAAAAATTAAAGGATTTTCCGGTGAAGATGCTACCCCGGCGCTGGAAGGCGCTGATGTGGTGCTGATCTCCGCGGGCGTAGCGCGTAAGCCCGGCATGGATCGTTCAGACCTGTTTAATGTGAATGCGGGTATCGTTAAGAACCTCGTGCAGCAGATTCGCCAAACCTGCCCGCAGGCCTGCATCGGCATTATCACCAACCCGGTGAATACCACCGTGGCTATCGCCGCCGAAGTGCTGAAAAAAGCTGGCGTGTACGATAAAAACAAACTGTTCGGCGTGACTACGCTGGACATCATCCGCTCCAATACCTTTGTGGCGGAGCTGAAAGGTAAATCGGCAACCGAGGTGGAAGTCCCGGTCATTGGTGGTCACTCCGGCGTCACCATTCTGCCATTATTGTCGCAGATCCCGGGCGTCAGCTTCAGCGATCAGGAAGTGGCCGATCTGACTAAACGCATTCAAAATGCCGGTACCGAAGTCGTGGAAGCGAAAGCGGGCGGTGGGTCGGCGACGTTGTCGATGGGTCAGGCGGCTGCGCGCTTGGTCTCTCTCTGGTTCGCGCGATGCAGGGAGAGAAAGGTGTGGTGGAGTGCGCCTACGTGGAAGGCGACGGCCACTATGCGCGTTTCTTCTCCCAGCCGCTGCTGCTGGGAAAAACGGCGTGGAAGAGCGACAGTCTATCGGCAAACTCAGCGCCTTTGAGCAGCAGGCGCTGGAAGGCATGCTGGACACCCTGAAGAAAGATATCGCGCTCGGCGAAGACTTCGTCAACAAGTAACCTCGCACGTGCAAAAAAGCCGGAACCGTTGTTCCGGCTTTTTATTGCCTCACTTTTCGCCTCCATGCGCCAGCGGTCGGGCAAATCTGCTAAAATCCCCCGCGTTTTAAGCCACCAGCCATGAGGACAGCGTGAAAAAGATCGAAAGAAAACAGACCCGGGACCAAATCGCGCAGATGATTCGTTATCAGATCCTCTCCGGCGCCATGAAACCCGGGGAGGAACTGACTCAGGAGAACATCGCGGAACAATTGGGACTTTCACGTATGCCGGTTAGGGAAGCGCTACAGTCCCTTGAACAGGAAGGATTTCTGGTGCGCTTGCCTAACCGACATATGCAGGTCTCCACGCTGGCCGTCGAGGATGTGAGCCATATTTTTCGCGTTATCGCGGTGATGGCTGCTGAACTGTTTGCCCTCGTGCCGGCAAATCAGGGGGAATTACGTTCGAGCGCGCGCGCAGGAGCTGGCGCGTGCTGGCGATAATGCCGGTGAACTGGCGTTTCATCAGTTGCTGATTTCCTATCTTGATAACCGCTATCTGGCAAAGGCGTATCAGCAATTTTTGGACGGTTATATTTCCTATGTCATTCTGTACCTGAAAGAGGATGGCCAGGAGTCGGCGCAGATCCTGAACGAACTGGCGAGCGCCATTGGCCATGGCGAAGGCGAAAAAATTGCTCAGGCAACACAGCGTTATTTCCTTATGCTTGCGGAGATAATGCGTCAACATATGAAGGATTGGGAAAGTGCAGAAGCCTAAATTAGGGAAAATTAAGCTTCTTTCCGCGAAGGAGCAGGTGGCGGCGGTTTTGCGTAAAGCGATCCTTTCGCGGGATTTAGTGGAAGGGCAGGAAATTACCCTTGAAGGGATTGCCAAAATGGTTGGCGTTTCCAGCATGCCGGTACGTGAAGCGTTTCAGATTTTAGCCGCCGATGGTCTGATTCAAGTGCGGCCGAATAAAGGTGCGGTGGTGCTGGGGATTAATGAGCAGACTATCCGCGAGCATTACGAAATTCGCGCTGTACTGGAAAGTGAAGCGGTGGCGAAAGCTTCTCGTCCAGGGACCGATATTTCACGCATCGCTCAGGTTCACTATGCCGCAGAGAAGGCGCTGGCAGACAATAATTCTGCTGAATATTCCGACCTGAACCAGGCCTTCCACATGGAGATCTGGAACGCGGCGGGAAATGAAAAATGAAGATGCTGCTCTGCAACATGTGGAACGGACTGTCGATGGGGCACAAGGTGACCGAAGAAGAGTACGCCGTCATTTCCCTCCGTGAACATAAAGCGATCTTACAAGCGCTTGAGCAGCATAACGAAGCGCTGGCCCGTCAGCGAATGCATGAGCATATCATCCGCTCGATGGAGAATATGCTCACGCGTTACCTGCCCGATCCTGCTCCCTGACCGGATCGATCGCCAGCGAATAGCTGGCGTTTGTTATATTTATCAACGTTATTAATTCCTCAACGTGACGATCTGCGCAGGATCTTGATGTAGATCTCATTGCGCGATCATTCCACAAAAACGCATTGACTTACTTTTTGCATGGGAATAATTTCTCCCTCGTCAATATTGGATACAATATCATATATCATTGATAGGAAGAATTATAAGTATGGAACCGATTACCATCACCCTATGTTTGCTGGTGTTCTCTATCGTCATGTTCGTCTGGGAGAAAGTGCCGCTGGCAGTGACTTCCATGGTGGTTTGTGTGGCGTTAGTGGTCACTGGCGTATTGGATCTGAAGCAGGCCTTTGCCGGTTTTATCGACAGCAATGTCATTCTTTTTGTCGCCATGTTCATCGTCGGCGGGGCGTTATTTGAAACCGGGATGGCCAATAAAGTCGGCGGGGTGATCACTCACTTCGCCAAACCGAAAACAGCTGATTTTCACCATCATGGTGGTGGTCGGCGTGATGTCGGGCTTTCTTTCCAACACCGGTACGGCGGCGGTGCTGATCCCGGTCGTCATTGGCGTGGCCGCCAAATCGGGGTTTTCCCGCTCGCGTCTGCTGATGCCGCTGGTGTTTGCTGCCGCATTGGGCGGCAACCTGTCGCTGATTGGCGCCCCGGGCAACCTGATCGCGCAATCGGCCTTACAGAACATCGGCAGCGGCTTCGGTTTCTTTGAGTATGCGAAAGTGGGTCTACCGATGCTGGTCTGCGGCATCCTCTATTTCCTGACCATCGGCTATAAGTTTTTGCCCAATAATCCAAACAGCGGGGAAGTGGGCAGCGTCGGCGAACAGCGGGATTACAGCCACGTTCCACGCTGGAAGCAGATCCTGTCCTGGTGGTGTTGATCGCCACGATCCTCGGCATGATTTTCGAAAAACAGACCGGGCATTAGCCTGGCGGTGGCCGGCTGTATCGGTGCCCTGGTGCTGGTGGTTACCGGGGTGCTGACGGAAAAGCAAGCTTACAAAGCTATTGATTCACAGACTATTTTTATTTTCGGCGGCACCCTGGCGCTGGCAAAGGCGCTGGAAATGACCGGGGCGGGCAAGCTGGTGGCTGACCAGGTTATCGGTCTGCTGGGCAACAACTCCTCGCCGTTCATGCTGCTGGTGGTGGTCTTTGCCCTCTCCGTGGTGATGACCAACTTTATGTCCAATACCGCCACCGTCGCGCTGTTGGTGCCGGTGAGCCTGTCGATTGCCGCCGGTATGGGCGCCGATCCGCGTGCGGTGCTGATGGCGACGGTGATTGGCAGCTCCTGCGCCTATGCGACGCCGATCGGGATGCCCGCCAATATGATGGTGCTGGTCGGCCGGGGGCTATAAGTTCGTCGATTACGCCAAATCCGGCATCCCTCTGATTATCGTTTCCACCATTGTCAGCCTGATCCTGCTGCCAATCCTTTTCCCTTTTCATCCGTAACTTACGGACGCTGTTCTGACTAAGGAGCCTTTATGAGCAAAAGCGAACAGATATCCCGCATGACCGACATCATGGCCAGATTTGTGGGATATACCGGCAAAGTATTGCCTGATGACGTCACGGCAAAACTAAAAGAGTTGCATAAGAAAGAGACCAGCCAGCTGGCGGACGTCATCTTTACCACCATGATTGAAAACCAGCGTCTGGCGAAAGAGCTGGATCGTCCCTCCTGCCAGGATACCGGCGTGATCCAGTTTCTGGTGGAGTGCGGCGCCAACTTTCCGCTGATCGGCGAACTGGAAGCGCTGCTGCGCGAATCGGTGATCAAAGCCACCGTCGACTCCCCGCTGCGTCATAACAGCGTCGAGACCTTTGATGAATACAACACCGGTAAAAACGTCGGTAAAGGTACGCCGACGGTCTTCTGGGAGATCGTTCCCAATTCCGATCAGTGCAGCATCTACACCTATATGGCTGGCGGCGCTGCTCGCTGCCGGGTAAAGCGATGGTGTTAATGCCTGGCGCTGGCTATGAAGGGGTGACCCGCTTTGTGCTGGATGTGATGACCAGCTATGGCCTGAACGCCTGTCCGCCATTGCTGGTTGGCGTTGGGGTGGCAACGTCGGTGGAAACCGCGGCGCTGCTGTCGAAGAAAGCGCTGATGCGCCCGATTGGCTCGCACATGATAACGAACGGGCGGCATCGCTGGAAAAATGCTCGAAGACGGCATCAACAAAATCGGTCTGGGCCCGCAGGGGATGTCCGGCAATACCTCCGTGATGGGCGTCAATATCGAAAATACCGCACGCCATCCTTCCACCATTGGCGTGGCGGTCAACGTCGGCTGCTGGTCGCACCGCAAAGGACATATCGTTTTCGATAAAGACCTGAACTACACCATTACGTCTCACACAGGAGTGGCATTCTGATGGCTAAAAAAATACTCACTACGCCCATTAAAGATGAAGATTTAGCTGATATTAAAGCGGGCGATATCATTTATCTCAACGGCCATATTGTGACCTGTCGCGATGTGGCTCATCGTCGCTTAATTGAGGGCGGGCGTGAATTACCGGTCAATGTTGCCGGTGGCGCGATATTGCATGCCGGGCCGATTGTGCGACCGATTAAAAGGTTCGGAAGATAAAATTTTGAAAGTGGTCTCCGGTTGGGCCGACCACCAGTATGCGGCATGGTAGAAAATTTGGAAAAAGAGTTTATTGCCAGGACTGGCGTGAAATTAATCGTTGGTAAAGGCGGTATGGGGAAGGGAACCGAAGAGGGTTGCGCCGAGCATAAAGCCTTGCACTGCGTGTTCCCGGCCGGCTGCGCGGTCGTCGCCGCGGTCTGCGTGGAAGAAATCGAAGATGCGCAGTGGCGTGATTTAGGGATGCCGGAAACCTTATGGGTATGTCGTGTGAAAGAGTTCGGGCCGTTAATTGTCTCAATCGATACCCACGGCAATAACCTGTTTGAGCAGAATAAAGTGATCTTTAATCAGCGCAAAGACATGGTCGCCGATGAAATCTGCAAACATGTGAGCTTCATTAAATAACCCCGATTGAATATATAGCGCAGTAATGGCAGCGGCAGCTGACTGCTAAACAGAGGCTTCTGACCAGGCGGTCCGGGGAAATCCACTCGGCGTAACGCGGTCTGCTGTTAGCCATTATTGCGCCCCTCCCAAAGGCTATTTTATGACTGACAATGCCGTCCTGTTAGGCGAAGGCTTCACCA
>OIEZ01000100.1_pt1 | contig 15477 bp, 24 predicted proteins | sample 1581941 | NCBI WGS metagenome assembly OIEZ01 (sample SAMN04414078, study PRJEB24778) | human gut metagenome | material: faecal | host: Homo sapiens | reverse complement strand
GCGCCAAAGGTGGTTTTGCGGAAGATGACGTGGTGGCGGTCAGCAAACTGGGTGAAATCGAATACCGTGAAATCCCGGTAGACGTGAAACCAGAAGTTCGCGTGGAAGGCGGTCAGCACCTGAACGTGAACGTGCTGCGTCGCGAAACTCTGCTGGACGCGGTTGAGCACCCGGAAAAATACCCGCAGCTGACCATTCGTGTTTCCGGCTATGCGGTACGCTTCAACTCCCTGACTCCGGAACAGCAGCGCGACGTTATCGCCCGTACCTTTACCGAAGCCTGTAAGGCTGAAGCCAGATGTGAAACGCCGGGATGTCCCGGCGTTTTTTTACTCTTCAGTGGACGTTGATGGCGTCCCGGCCGCGCTTGGCTTACGGCGCTTACCGATATTTTTGGTGTCGCGGTGGCGTTTCTTCACCCGCGGTTTCTCTTTTTCTTTCTCTTTTTCTCGGCGCGCTTCGCCAATACTTTCTTCGACGGTTTACCGGTTAACTTCTCGCTCGGCGCGCGGGTTTTCGGTCGCAGTTCATCAATCACGCGGGCTTTCAGCGGTTCTTCAACGTAGCGGCCGATCTTGCCCAGCAGCAGGTGGTCATGCGCTTCAACCAGCGAAATGGCGATGCCTTTTTTACCGGCGCGGCCGGTACGACCGATACGGTGCAAATAGATATCGGCGGTGCGCGGCATGTCGAAGTTAAACACGTGGCTGACATCCGGGATATCAATACCGCGTGCGGCGACGTCGGTGGCGATCAGCACGTTCACGCGACCATCGGTCAGGCGTTTAATCGCTTCGTTGCGCTTAATCTGCACCATCTCGCCCTCCAGCCAGCAGGTGTTAATCCCTGCTTCGTGCAGCTTAGCGGCGAGTTCGTGAACGCGCTCGCGCTTACGCACGAAGACGATGGAGCGGGTTGCTTCCGGCTGCTTCAGCAAATGAATCAGCAGCGCGGTTTTATGCTCGATATCGTCGGCGCGATAGTACCACTGATGAATTTTTTTTACGTTCGCGGGTCGATGGGGTAGCGGAGACTTCGAACCGGCTCTTCCAGCAGGCGTTCGGCAAATCTTTGATCGCATCGCCTTCCAGCGTGGCGGAGAACAGCATGGTCTGCTTGCGCCAGCGGGTTTCACCGGCGATGGTTTCGATATCCTGAGCAAAGCCCATGTCCAGCATGCGGTCGGCTTCATCGAGGATCAGGGTCTCGACGGCGCGGCAGTCAAAGTTCTCTTCTTTAATATACTGCAGCAGGCGACCGGTGGTAGCGACCACGATATCCTGGTTTTCGCTGAACACTTCCGCGTGGTTCATGTACGCTACGCCGCCGGTAATGGTGGCGATATCCAGATGGGTATGCTTTGCCAGCTCGCGGGCGTGGTCAGCACCTGCATCGCCAGCTCGCGGGTCGGCGTCAGGATAAGAATACGCGGCGGGCCGGATTTCTTACGCGGGAAATCGAGCAGGTGCTGCAACGCTGGCAGCAGATACGCCGCCGTTTTACCGGTGCCGGTCGGCGCTGAACCGAGAATGTCACGGCCATCGAGCGCAGGCGGAATAGCGGCGGCCTGAATGGCTGTCGGGCGAGTGAAACCTTTATCCTGGAGGGCCTCCAGCAGGTTTTCGTCGAGTTCAAGTTCGGAAAAAGTCGTTACAGTCATGTTCTACCTCTGAGTGGGCCGCCGATTATAGACGTTACTGACGTAATGTTCATCTGTTTGTAAGGCTATCTGTTCTCCGGTATTGTGCATAGCCTTACGTTCAGGAGTTTTGTCGGCAAGGTTATTGAGGATGTCTCAGTCGAAGTTTGCGCTGCCGCGCAATGGTTTTACCTTCAAACAGTTCTTTGTCGCCCACGATCGTTGCGCGATGAAGGTGGGCACTGATGGCATTTTGCTTGGCGCCTGGGCGCCGATTGCCGGGGTGAAGCATGTGCTGGATATTGGCGCGGGCAGCGGCCTGCTGGCGCTAATGCTCGCCCAGCGTACCGGTCACGATGTGCAAGTCGATGCGGTCGAACTGGACGAGGAGGCAGCCGCTCAGGCGCGGGAAAATGCCCTCGCGTCACCGTGGTCTTCGCGCATAGAAATCTGCCAGGCCGATATCCATCAGTGGCAGCCGTCGCAAACCCGACGCTATGAACTGATAATCAGTAACCCGCCTTTTTTGCCGAAGGCGTGCCATGCGCTACCTCGCAGCGGGAGCAGGCGCGGTATACCACGACGCTCGATCACGCCTCCCTGCTGACCTGTGCCGCAGAGCATATCACCGAAGAAGGTTTTTTTGCGTGGTGCTGCCGGTGGATATCGGTAATGCGTTTATCGAGCGGGCAACGGCGATGGGGTGGCATTTGCGACTGCGCACTGACGTGGCGGAGACCGAACTGCGGCCGCCGCACCGGGTGCTGCTGGCGTTCTCCCCAACGGCAGGAGAGTGTTTCTGCGACAGACTGGCGATCCGCGGGCCAGAGCAGCAGTACTCTGAAGGGTTTACTGCTCTGACCGGGGATTTTTATCTCTTTATGTGAGCCAGGGGCGACAGTATCGACGGGCCGCTGTTCGGCAGCGGCTGCGGATAGTCGAGGGTATAGTGCAGCCCGCGGCTCTCCTTACGTAACATCGCGCAGCGTACGATAAGCTCCGCCACCTGCACCAGATTGCGCAGCTCCAGCAGATTATTCGAGACGCGGAAGCGGGCGTAATACTCATCCAGCTCCTGCTGGAGCATGGTAATGCGCCGCAGGGCGCGCTCCAGTCTGCGCGTCGTGCGCACAATGCCGACATAATCCCACATCAGCAGGCGCAGCTCGTGCCAGTTATGCTGGATAACCACCAGTTCATCCGGGATCTCCACCTGACTTTCATCCCACGCCGGCAGGGTGCTAACCTTCTGGGCCAGCGGCAGGCGTCGGGCAATATCTTCCGCGGCGGACCAGCCGTAAACCAGGCACTCCAGCAGCGAGTTCGAGGCCATACGGTTCGCGCCGTGCAGCCCGGTATAGCTGACTTCGCCGATAGCGTATAACCCATCGACGTCGGTGCGGCCATTATCATCCACCATCACGCCGCCGCAGGTGTAATGTGCGGCAGGGACGACCGGCACCGGATCTTTGGTTAAATCAATTCCCAGGCCGAGCAGCTTCTCGTAAATCATCGGGAAGTGCTGGCGAACAAACGCCTCGGGTTTATGGCTGATATCAAGGAACATACAGTCAACGCCCAGGCGCTTCATTTCATGGTCGATGGCGCGGGCGACGATATCGCGCGGGGCCAGCTCGCCGCGCTCGTCAAAGTCCGGCATAAAGCGGGTGCCGTCCGGGCGTTTAAGGTGGGCGCCTTCGCCGCGCAGCGCTTCAGTAAGCAGGAAATTGCGCGCCTGTGGATGATACAGCGCGGTGGGGTGGAACTGGTTGAATTCGAGATTCGCTACCCGGCAGCCCGCCCGCCAGGCCATCGCGATACCGTCTCCGGAAGAGACGTCGGGGTTAGTGGTGTATTGATAAACCTTGGCGGCTCCGCCGGTGGCGAGCACCACCGCCTTCGCGCTGCAGGTTTCCACGCGCTCTTTATTGCGGTTCCAGATCCACGCCCCGACCACCCGGCGCGTGCCTGGCAAGCCAATCTTATCCGATACGATCAAGTCGACGGCATTGCTGCGCTCAAGGATGCGGATATTGGGGTGGGCGAGGGCTTTATCGACCAGCGTCGTCTCCACCGCTTTGCCGGTAGCGTCGGCGGCGTGGAGAATGCGCCGATGGCTGTGGCCCCCTTCGCGCGTGAGATGATAGCTCTCTTCGCCATTGGCCTGGACCTGAGTGTCAAACAATACGCCCTGATCGATAAGCCACTGGACGCATGATCTGGCATTGCTGGCGACGAAGGTGACCGCATGGCGATCGCATAACCCTGCGCCGGCAATCAGGGTATCTTCGACATGGGATTCAATACTGTCCGTCTCGTCGAAAACGGCGGCAATCCCGCCCTGGGCATAGAACGTAGAACCTTCGCTGATCGGCCCTTTACTCAGCACGGTCACCGAACTGTGCTCTGCCAGGCGCAGCGCAAGGGAGAGGCCGGCAGCGCCGCTGCCGATAATCAACACATCACAAGAGAAGTCAGGAGTGGTATTCATTGTCTTTGTTTAATTTACTAAACACATTTAGCTCACAATAGCACCAGCTCGTGAGGAATCGTACATTTTTTTGGCGGGCGTGTGACGGCTAAACAGCAGGCGAGCGGAAACGGTCTGGAGCACGGCGAAAATGAGACGCGTGGCAGGTTGATAGCATTGGATTTTATAGTGAAATAAACACTGTGTTACGATACCCTTCAGTCGGGCCTGCGCTTTTTCTTATTGACTAACCTGTTGTTTAGCAACCTGGGCATATAATGATTGATAACGATCTGCCGCCGTTGCCAGACAAAAAACAAAAGCGTAACGGAACTTTATTGTTTTCATGCACTCCAACAGTCAGCTTGCTCATAATGCAGATTTTGGGTGGTGTTTTGAAGACGCATGGGAATTGGGTTTGGGGAGACATTACCTCGGATGAGCGAGCAGTTAACGGATCAGGTCCTTGTTGAACGGGTCCAGAAAGGAGATCAGAAAGCGTTTTAATTTGCTGGTAGTGCGCTATCAGCATAAGGTCGCGAGCCTGGTTTCCCGCTATGTACCGCCGGGCGATATCGCTGACGTCGTTCAGGAATCGTTCGTTAAGGCATGGCGTGCGCTGGACTCTTTCCGGGGAGATAGCGCTTTTACACCTGGTTATACCGTATCGCCGTCAACACGGCGAAGAATTATCTGGTTGCTCAGGGACGCCGTCCGCCGTCCAGCGATGTTGACGCCAACGAGGCGGAAAACTTCGAAAGCGGCGGGGCGTTGAAAGAAATTTCGAACCCTGAGAACTTAATGTTGTCAGAAGAACTGAGACAAATAGTTTTTCGTACCATTGAATCGCTCCCGGAAGATTTACGCATGGCAATTACGTTACGGGAGCTGGATGGCCTGAGCTATGAAGAGATAGCCGCTATCATGGATTGTCCGGTTGGGACGGTGCGTTCGCGTATCTTCCGGGCGCGAGAAGCTATTGATAATAAAGTTCAACCGCTTATCAGGCGTTGACGATAGCGGAATACTGGAAAGGGTATCAGGCATGCAGAAAGAACAACTTTCGGCTTTAATGGATGGTGAAACGCTGGATAAAGAACTGCTCAACGAGCTGAGCCGTTCCTCTGAGATGCAAAAAACCTGGGAGAGCTATCACCTCATTCGCGATACGCTGCGTGGCGATACCGCAGAGGTGCTGCAATTCGATATCTCCGCCCGGGTGATGGCCGCCATTGAAAATGAGCCCGTTCGTCAGACGGCGCCGCTTATTCCTGAATCTCAGCCCGCACCCCACCAGTGGCGGCAGATGCCGTTCTGGAACAAAGTGCGTCCATGGGCCAGCTCACTCACCCAAATGGGCGTTGCCGCTTGCGTATCGCTTGCGGTTATCGTCGCGTCCAGCACTATAATGGGCAGTCTGATGCCGCTCAGCAGCCAGAGGCGCCGGTGTTCAATACGCTGCCAATGATGGGCAAAGCGAGCCCGGTAAGTCTTGGCGTACCGGCTGACGCATCAGCAGGTAGCGGCCAGCAGGCTCAGGTCCAGGAACAGCGCCGCCGGATTAACGCCATGTTGCAGGACTATGAACTGCAGCGCCGCCTGCACGCTGAGCAGCTGCAGTTTGGCCAGGCCCAGACTCAGCAGGCAGCAGTCCAGGTGCCGGGTTATCAAACTTTAGGAACGCAATCGCAGTAATGAAGCAACTTTGGTGTGCCATGTCGCTCATGGCAGGCAGCCTGTTGTTCTCTGTCAACGCCTCGGCTGATACATCGTCCGGGGCGTTGTTGCAGCAGATGAACCTGGCCAGCCAGTCCCTCAATTATGAGCTGTCTTTCGTCAGCATCAATAAACAAGGCGTTGAGTCGCTGCGCTATCGTCATGCGCGACTGAACAATCAACCGCTGGCGCAACTGCTGCAGCTGGACGGCCCGCGCCGGGAAGTGGTCCTGCGCGGCACGGAAATCAGCTATTTTGAACCCGGTCTCGATCCTTTCACCCTCAACGGCGACTACATCGTCGATTCGCTGCCATCGTTGGTTTATAGCGATTTCAAACGCCTCTCCGCTGCGTATGATTTTATCTCCGTTGGCCGTACTCGTATCGCTGATCGCCTCTGCGACGTGATCCGCGTCGTAGCTCGCGACGGTACGCGCTATAGCTTTATCGCCTGGCTGGACGCCGAGACCAAACTGCCTCTGCGCGTCGATTTGCTCGACCGCGACGGTGAAACGCTGGAGCAGTTCCGGGTTGTCTCCTTCAACGTTGGCGATAACGTCAGCGCCAGCATGGAGACGCTGGCAAAAGCGAATCTACCGCCGCAGCTGTCCGTCCCTGAAGGGGGCGACAAAGCCAACTTCAACTGGGCGCCAACATGGCTTCCCCAGGGGATGGCTGAAGTTTCCAGCAGTCAGCGCCGTCTGCCCACTTTTGACGGTCCAGTCGAATCACGTCTCTATTCCGACGGCTTGTTCAGCTTCTCGATCAATATCAACCGCGCCACGGCGGCCAGCAGCGACCAGCTGTTGCGCACCGGCCGACGTACCGTCAGCACGACGGTACGCGATAACGCGGAGATCACCGTGGTGGGCGAACTGCCGCCGCAGACGGCGAAGCGTATCTCTGACAGTATTAAATTCAAGGCAGTACAATGATTAAAGAGTGGGCCACCGTGGTTTCCTGGCATAACGGCGTGGCGCAGGTGCACTGCGACGTTAAAGCCTCCTGCAGCAGCTGCGCTTCCCGTGCCGGCTGCGGTAGCCGGGTGTTAAACAAGCTGGGGCCGCAGACCAGCCATACCATTAGCGTGCCCTGCGAGCAGCCATTGGCCGCGGGGCAAAAAGTGGAGCTGGGGATCGCTGAAAGTAGCCTGCTGGGCTCAGCGCTGCTCGTCTATATGGCGCCGCTGGTGGGGCTGTTTGTGATGGCGTCCATTTTCCAGGTGCTGTTTGCCAGCGATATCGCGTCACTTTGCGGCGCGCTGCTGGGCGGCGTCGGCGGCTTCCTGGTGGCGCGCGGTCTGTCGCCGCAGCTGGCTGCTCGCCAGTCATGGCAGCCGGTGATTTTAAGCGTCGGTTTGCCGCCGGATCTGCTGCGTGTTGATACGCCCTCCTCTGAAATGGGGCAGTGATTTCACTGCCCCTCATCTTTATTTACTCTTCCTGTAACAACGCCACAATTTCTGCCGTTATGCTGGATCTAACAGCATTTCCTGGTTTCACGGATGTAGTGTAGAATGCGGCGTTTTCGGATTAAAAAACGTCAGGCACAGTACAGCGGCCTCATGATACTCGTAAGGCATAATTAACTCTAAATATGAAGAATATACGTAACTTTTCGATCATCGCTCACATCGACCACGGTAAGTCGACGCTGTCTGACCGTATCATCCAGATTTGCGGTGGCCTTTCTGATCGCGAAATGGCGGCCCAGGTTCTGGACTCCATGGACCTTGAACGTGAGCGCGGGATTACCATCAAGGCGCAGAGCGTCACCCTGGACTATAAAGCCAGCGATGGTGAAACTTATCAGCTCAACTTTATCGACACCCCGGGCCACGTTGACTTCTCCTATGAAGTATCGCGCTCCCTGGCGGCGTGCGAAGGCGCGCTGCTGGTGGTTGACGCCGGACAGGGCGTAGAAGCCCAGACCCTGGCGAACTGCTATACCGCCATGGAAATGGACCTCGAAGTCGTTCCGGTGCTCAACAAGATCGACCTGCCTGCGGCCGATCCGGAGCGCGTAGCGGACGAGATTGAAGATATCGTCGGTATCGATGCTCACGACGCGGTTCGCTGCTCGGCGAAAACCGGCGTTGGCGTGCCGGACGTGCTGGAACGTCTGGTGCGCGATATTCCGCCGCCGGAAGGCGATCCGGACGCGCCGCTGCAGGCGCTGATCATCGACTCCTGGTTCGATAACTACTTAGGCGTCGTGTCGCTGGTGCGTATTAAAAACGGCACCATGCGCAAGGGCGATAAAATTAAAGTGATGAGCACCGGCCAGGTCTATAACGCCGACCGTCTGGGCATCTTCACCCCGAAACAGGTCGACCGTACCGAGCTGAAATGCGGCGAGGTAGGCTGGCTGGTCTGCGCGATCAAAGACATCCTCGGCGCGCCGGTGGGCGATACCCTGACCGCGGCGCGTAATCCAGCGGATAAAGCGCTGCCGGGCTTCAAAAAAGTGAAGCCGCAGGTCTATGCCGGTCTGTTCCCGGTGAGCTCTGATGACTATGAAAACTTCCGTGATGCGCTGGGTAAACTGAGTCTGAACGATGCTTCCTTGTTCTATGAGCCGGAAAGCTCAACGGCGCTGGGCTTCGGCTTCCGCTGCGGCTTCCTCGGCCTGTTGCACATGGAAATCATTCAGGAGCGTCTGGAGCGTGAGTACGATCTTGACCTGATTACCACGGCGCCGACGGTAGTCTATGAAGTGGAAACGACCTCCAAAGAAGTTATCTACGTCGATAGCCCGTCCAAGCCTGCCGCCGCCTGAATAATATTCAGGAGCTGCGTGAGCCTATCGCCGAGTGTCACATGCTGTTGCCGCAGGAGTTCCTCGGCAACGTGATCACTCTGTGTGTGGAGAAACGTGGTGTGCAGACCAACATGGTTTACCACGGTAAACAGGTGGCGCTGACCTACGAAATCCCGATGGCGGAAGTGGTGCTCGACTTCTTCGACCGTCTGAAGTCTACCTCCCGCGGCTATGCGTCGCTGGACTACAACTTCAAACGCTTCCAGGCGTCGAACATGGTACGCGTCGATGTGCTGATCAACGGCGAGCGCGTCGATGCGCTGGCGCTGATCACCCACAACGACAACGCCCCCTTATCGTGGTCGCGAACTGGTCGAGAAGATGAAAGAGCTGATCCCGCGTCAGCAGTTCGATATCGCCATTCAGGCGGCTATCGGCAACCACATCATCGCGCGCTCTACTGTGAAACAGCTGCGTAAAAACGTCCTGGCGAAATGCTACGGCGGTGACGTCAGCCGTAAGAAAAAGCTGCTGCAGAAGCAGAAAGAAGGTAAGAAGCGTATGAAGCAGGTCGGTAACGTTGAACTGCCGCAGGAAGCGTTCCTCGCCATTCTGCACGTTGGTAAAGACGGCAAATAACCCTAAGGAGTTGGCATGGCGAACATGTTTGCCCTGATCCTGGTGATTGCAACCCTGGTGACGGGCGTTTTATGGTGCCTGGACAAGTTCATTTTTGCACCGAAACGTCGTGAGCGTCAGGCCGCTGCTCAGGCAGCGACCGGCGAGCAGCTGGACAAAAAGACGTTGAAGAAAGTCGGCCCGAAACCGGGCTGGCTGGAAACCGGCGCATCGGTTTTCCCGGTGCTGGCGATCGTTCTGGTGGTACGTTCATTCATTTATGAGCCGTTCCAGATCCCGTCCGGTTCGATGATGCCGACTCTGCTGATTGGCGATTTCATCCTGGTGGAGAAATTTGCTACGGCATTAAAGATCCTATCTACCAGAAAACGCTGATCGAGACGGGTCATCCGAAGCGCGGCGACATCGTGGTGTTTAAATATCCGGAGACCCGCGCCTGGACTACATCAAGCGCGCGGTGGGGCTACCGGGGGATAAGGTCACCTACGATCCGATTGCCAAGCAGGTCACTATTCAACCGGGCTGTAGCTCCGGACAGGCCTGCGGCAACGCGCTGCCGGTGACTTACTCCAACGTGGAGCCGAGCGATTTCGTTCAGACCTTCTCCCGCAGCAACGGCGGCGAGGCGAGCAGCGGTTTCTGGCAGCTGCCGAAGGGCGAAACCAAAGCCGACGGCATTCGCCTCACCGAGCGTCAGGAGACATTGGGCGACGTCACGCATCGTATTCTGATGGTGCCGATTGCTCAGGATCAGGCTGGCATGTATTACCATCAGAGCGGTCTGCCGCTGGCCACCTGGATTGTGCCGCCGGGTCAGTACTTCATGATGGGCGACAACCGGGATAACAGCGCCGACAGCCGCTACTGGGGCTTTGTGCCGGAAGCAAACCTGGTCGGAAAAGCGACCGCTATCTGGATGAGTTTTGAAAACAGGAAGGTGAATGGCCGACCGGCGTGCGGTTATCGCGCATTGGTGGAATTCATTAATTTCCCCTGTTGAATTCACGTCGCTGCGATAACCGCAGCGACGTGAATTATTTAATATTTAAATCCATTCAAACTAACGACATCACGTGTCGTTGCGTATAGAATATCCCCCCGAAGTTTTTGGTTGTCGCTCTGCCGGGTGACACTGCACACGAAAGCGTATTGGACTGTTTCAACTTGCTGTATGAAGCGTATGCTCAGGTCGGTTTCGTGTGCTGCATCTTTGACGCATTCATTTATTGGTAACGCATGAACCCCATCGTAATTAATCGGCTTCAACGAAAGCTGGGCTACACTTTTCATCATCAGGAGCTGTTGCAACAGGCATTAACTCACCGCAGTGCCAGCAGCAAACATAATGAGCGCCTGGTAGTTTTAGGTGACTCCATTTTAAGTTTTGTGATCGCGAATGCGCTCTTATCATCGTTTCCTCGCGTAGACGAAGGCGATATGAGCCGCATGCGCGCGACGCTGGTGCGTGGCAACACGCTGGCGGAGATCGCTCGCGAGTTTGAACTGGGCGAGTGTCTGCGCCTCGGGCCGGGCGAACTGAAAAGCGGCGGTTTCCGTCGCGAATCCATTCTCGCTGACACCGTTGAAGCGTTAATTGGCGGGGTTTTCCTCGACAGCGATATTCAGAACGTTGAACGCTTAATCCTCTCCTGGTACCAGACCCGTCTGGACGAAATCAGCCCGGGCGATAAGCAAAAGGATCCGAAGACGCGTCTGCAGGAGTATCTGCAGGGACGTCATCTGCCGCTGCCGTCCTACCTGGTGGTCCAGGTGCGTGGCGAAGCGCACGATCAGGAATTTACTATCCACTGCCAGGTCAGTGGCCTGAGTGAACCGGTGGTTGGCACAGGTTCCAGCCGTCGCAAGGCGGAGCAGGCTGCCGCCGAACAGGCGCTGAAAAAACTGGAGCTGGAATGAGCGAAGAAAAAAGTTATTGCGGATTTGTCGCCATCGTTGGTCGTCCAAACGTTGGCAAATCCACGCTGTTGAATAAGCTGCTTGGGCAGAAGATTTCGATCACTTCCCGAAAAGCGCAAACGACGCGTCACCGCATCGTCGGTATCCATACCGAAGGGCCGTATCAGGCGATTTACGTCGATACCCCGGGCCTGCATATGGAAGAGAAGCGTGCCATTAACCGCTTAATGAACAAAGCGGCCAGCAGCTCAATTGGCGATGTTGAACTGGTCATTTTCGTGGTGGAAGGTACTCGCTGGACGCAAGACGACGAGATGGTACTCAACAAGCTGCGTGACGCGAAAGCGCCAGTGATCCTCGCGGTCAATAAGGTGGATAACGTGCAGGACAAAGCGGAGCTATTGCCGCACCTGCAGTTCCTCGCCAGCCAGATGAACTTCCTCGACATTGTGCCGATCTCTGCGGAAACCGGCACCAACGTCGATACTATCGCGGCGATCGTGCGTAAGCATCTGCCGGAAGCGATCCATCACTTCCCGGAAGATTATATTACCGATCGTTCCCAGCGCTTTATGGCCTCCGAGATCATCCGTGAAAAACTGATGCGTTTTCTCGGTGCTGAGCTGCCGTACTCCGTCACTGTGGAAATCGAACGTTTCGTAACCAATGAGCGCGGCGGCTACGATATCAACGGCCTGATCCTCGTCGAGCGCGAAGGGCAGAAGAAGATGGTGATTGGCAATAAAAGGCGCCAAAAATTAAAACCATCGGTATCGAAGCGCGTAAGGACATGCAGGACATGTTTGAAGCGCCGGTACACCTCGAGCTGTGGGTCAAAGTGAAATCCGGCTGGGCCGATGACGAGCGCGCCCTGCGCAGTCTCGGTTACGTTGACGACCTCTGAGTTAACGCAACGTGGATGGATGGCAGCGCGCCTTTGTCCTGCATAGCCGACCGTGGAGCGAAACAGCCTGATGCTGGACGTCTTCACGGAAGAATCGGGTCGTGTGCGCCTGGTGGCCAAAGGCGCACGCTCCAAACGCTCTAATCTCAAAGGCGCTTTACAGCCCTTTACCCCCTTACTGGTTCGCTTCGGCGGCCGCGGCGAAGTCAAAACCCTGCGCAGCGCGGAAGCCGTCTCGCTGGCGCTGCCGCTCAGTGGTATCACGCTCTACAGCGGTCTCTATGTGAACGAGCTTATCTCCCGCGTGCTGGAGCACGAAACACGCTTCTCCGAACTCTTTTTGACTATCTGCACTGCATTCAGGCGCTTGCCGGAACCAGCGGCTCGCCGGAGCCCGCGTTGCGGCGTTTTGAGCTGGCGCTGCTCGGGCACCTGGGCTATGGCGTGGATTTTCTTCACTGCGCGGGCAGCGGTGAGCCGGTGGATGACACCATGACCTATCGCTATCGCGAAGAAAAGGGCTTTATTGCCAGCCTGGTGATTGATAACAACACGTTTACCGGGCACCATTTGAAAGCGTTGGCGAGTCGCGAGTTTCCTGATGTTGATACGCTGCGCGCCGCGAAGCGCTTTACCCGTATCGCCCTGAAGCCCTATCTCGGCGGCAAACCGCTCAAGAGCCGGGAATTGTTTCGCCAGTTTATGCCCGCGCGAAAGGCGCGAGCGGATAATACGAAGAATGATTAACGAGGATTGTCATGGCTGAATTACTGTTAGGGGTCAATATTGACCATATCGCGACCTTGCGTAACGCGCGCGGCACCGCCTATCCGGATCCGTTCAGGCAGCGTTCATTGCCGAGCAGGCCGGCGCCGACGGCATCACCGTGCATCTGCGCGAAGACCGTCGCCATATTACCGATCGCGATGTGCGTATCCTGCGCGAGACGCTGCACACCCGGATGAATCTTGAAATGGCGGTCACCGAAGAGATGCTGACGATCGCCTGCGAAACCAAACCACACTTCTGCTGCCTGGTGCCGGAGAAACGTCAGGAAGTCACTACCGAAGGCGGACTGGACGTGGCCGGGCAGCGCGACAAGATGCGCGATGCCTGCCAACGTCTGGCGGATGCCGGTATCCTGGTCTCTCTGTTTATCGATGCGGATAACGAGCAGATCAAAGCGGCGGCAGACGTTGGCGCGCCCTATATCGAAATTCACACCGGCTGCTATGCCGATGCCAAAACCGATGCTGAGCAGGCGAAGGAGCTGGAACGTATTGCCAAAGCGGCCACCTATGCCGCCAGCCTTGGCCTGAAGGTGAATGCCGGCCACGGTCTGACCTATCACAACGTGAAAGCGATTGCCGCGCTGCCGGAAATGCATGAGCTGAATATCGGCCATGCGATTATCGGTCGCGCAGTGATGAGTGGCCTGAAAGAGGCTGTCGCGGAAATGAAGCGTCTGATGCTGGAAGCGCGCGGCTAATGGCCATTCTCGGGCTGGGTACCGACATCGTCGAGATCGCCCGCATCGAAGGCGGTGATCGCCCGCAGCGGCGATCGCCTTGCCCGCCGGGTGCTGAGCGACCATGAATGGAGCATCTGGGAGCAGCACCAGCAGCCGGTGCGTTTCCTGGCGAAACGCTTTGCGGTCAAGGAAGCGGCGGCGAAAGCGCTGGGGACCGGGATCCGCAACGGGCTGGCCTTTAAATCAGTTCGAAGGTATTTGACAACGAGTGAGCTGGGCAAGCCGAAGCTCGCGGCGTATGGGGTGAGGCGCGAACGGCTGGCGGAACGGTTGGGGGTGAGCCATATTCATGTCACGCTCGCCGATGAGCGCCATTACGCCTGCGCCACGGTGATTGTCGAAAGCTAAGCGCGACGGCGGTCAAATTTTATCCGCGTGGTGCATCAGCACGAATTTATCCCACAGCTGTTCTTCACTCTCGACGTGTGCCGGATCTTTCAGAATAGTATTCGGGATCGGGCACACCTTCTGGCAGGTGGGCGTATCGTAATGGCCCACGCATTCGGTGCAGCGGTCGCTGTTAATTTCATAAATGCTGTCACCCATCGAAATGGCCTCATTCGGGCACTCCGGTTCGCACATATCGCAGTTGATGCATTTTTTGGTAATTAACAGCGCCATCAGGAAAGTCTCAGAAACAACACAAACAGGGCGGGCATTATACGCCCATTTTCTGCTCAGACCAGCTTTTTCACCAGCGCTTCGCTATGGCGAATGCGCTCCGGCGCCCGCTCCAGATCCTGCTGCACCAGCCCCATAAACAGCAGGTCGGTGAGCATCATTTGCGCGCTGGTGGAGGAGATGGCCGCGCTGCGCGTCGCCTGCTCTTCGGCGATAGTATACAGGCAGTGGGTTGCCTGCTGCTGCAGGGCGTTAGGGCTAAAGCCGGTGATCGCCAGGATCTTGCAGCCCACGCGCAGCGCTTCACCTGCCGCCATATTGATCTCCCGGCGCTCACCGGAGTAAGAGATCGCCAGCAGCAGATCGTCGCTGGACATGGCCTGCACTGTCGCCAGCAGGGCGTGCATATCCTGCTCAGAAACCGCGTTGATGCCGATCTTCATCAGCTTCCAGCTAAAGCTACGCGCCACCAGACCGGACGCGCCGATGCCGGTGACGATCACCCGCCGGGCATTGCGCAGCAGCGTGACGGCTTCCCGCAGCGTCTCTTCAGTATTGACGTCCAGCGAGGCATGCATGGCGGCGACATTGTCTTTAATGAGTTTCTCGCCGACCAGACGCAGCGGGTCGTCACCGCGAATGTGGTTATGTACCGGAACCGAGTGCGGATCCGGGCTGCTGGCCAGCGCTTCACTCAGCGCCAGCTTCAGCGCCGGAAAGCCTTTGAACCCCAGTTTCTGGGCAAATTTAACCACGCTGGACTGACTCACACCGCTTCCGCCGCCAGCTGCTGCGAGCTGAGGTGCCGGGTCTCATCGGGCTGGCTCAGAATATAATCGGCCAACTTTTGTCGCTCGCGCCAGGTGGATAGCGCTGACGAATACGCGTTAAACAGTTCATTGGAGCTCCGCTGGAGCCGTCCGGCTCGTGACTGACAGAATTTTTATTCGATTATAAGGGGTATACCACGAATTAAAAATTCTTGAGCCACAATTTTTCCTTCGCCTGCTAATTTAATTGTTCCTTAACGGCAGGGGATGTTTTCCCTCTTCGCGGCGTAAGGCTGTTAAGCTTAACCTAACGAGAAGCGAGTCCTGACATAAGGAGGCAGTTTGCAGCACAATGAACGGAAAGTGGTGTTTTTCGATCTGGACGGAACCTTGCATCAGCAGGATATGTTCGGCAGTTTCCTGCGCTACCTGCTGCGTATCTGCCGCTAACCTGCTGCTGGTGGTGGCGATGGGGCCGGCGATCCTTGCCGGGCTGGCGGTGTGTGGGCG
>OIEZ01000099.1_pt1 | contig 15683 bp, 16 predicted proteins | sample 1581941 | NCBI WGS metagenome assembly OIEZ01 (sample SAMN04414078, study PRJEB24778) | human gut metagenome | material: faecal | host: Homo sapiens | reverse complement strand
CCAGTTCGTAAACGTGCAGGATTGCCTGAATTGACCCGACAAACAATTAATGATTCTGGGTATGATATTATGGAATGGGTACGAAATGAACGCTTCTGTGAATTATGGGGAGAAGGCCATCGTCTACACGATGTACATCGTTGGGCTAAAGGCCCTGAATATTTGGGAGCCGGTAAACGTCGTGGTTTGAATGCTTTAGTGGTAGATCCGTCATTTGAGACATTCAATACACCAATGGCAATCAACCAACCTTTCACCTGGAACGACCGTATGTATCTGGCTCCTTTGGGTTTCAGAAGAAAGTTCGAAAAACTTAAACTTGGTTCAGGCACCGGGATATTAATCTAAATACTTAATAAGCATTACAAGAATATGAAAAAGATATTTTTTATTTCATTACTAACCGCAGGACTTCTATTTCATGCAGCCTGTACCGATGAGGTTACCTATGATCAGGAACAATATAAATCAGTTGTTCATCTGAAAGAAAGCGGAGTAGTAAATATTGATTTTTACAACATCGGTCAAGATGTCTCTTTTGAAACATGTATAACCAAAGGAGGTACAGATCCCTCTGTTGCTGGTGATGTGTCACTAGTAAAATTTACAGAAGAAGAACTAGAGATATACAATCAAGGATATGGTTCGGATTTCAAATTACTTCCCGAGGTTATTATACAATGCCTGATAAAGTATCATTTGAAGCAAACCAGGAAGCTACTAACATTAAAATAGTCTTAAAAGCTAACATAGGTGAATTGGATGATGACATTTCATATATATTGCCTATACGACTTGAAAGTGAGAATCACAATGTCTATTCTTTTAAGAATTCACTATTATTACACCCGAAAGTCATTACTCCAAACAGTATCCCCTCGATGCAATAGGAGTACAAACTGTAACAATGATGACTATCCCACAGCAGCGGGAGAAGTGACATACGAAACAGGATTGACACTTGACTTCTTCAACGAATGGGAATTCAAAGTCAAACTGGTTAATGACTGGAACAAATTGGATGAATTGGTACAAGCTTACAATACTGCGAACGGTACAGACTATAAGACTCTTCCTGCCAATAACTATACTATACCTTCGACTATAGAATTTGGATCGGACGAATCTTCAAAAGGGCTTTCTGTCCAGTTAAAAAAAGCCGAACTGAATAGCGAAAAGGAATACCTGCTTCCTGTCGCACTGAATGGGATAGAAGGTGTGCCATTTGATGTCAGCGACCAGATATTATATATCCGTTTGCACTTGACAAAAGAACTTCCTAAGGTAATAATAAAAGAGGATATGGTTTCCACAAATAGTTATATGGATACAGATAGTCAAGGTCAAGGAACTGTTACGAAACGTGATAAACGGTATGGCTGGACGATATTGGCAAAGTCAAAACAAAGAATATCCTGGTCGTACTGAATACGTCAATGATGAAACCTATGGAGGTTTATATAGACTATGATTTGTCCAAAGGAGATATTTTACTTCAAACTCTTGTAAAAATCGAGCTTTGGGTACGTTTCCAAAGGATATGCAGGAGGAACAATACCTAAAATTTGTTTCGTCTTTATGGTGGTACCAATAGTAACGATTTACAACCATTGTCAGAAGAAATAATCATAAATGACAACGATATAGAAACTGGAGTGCCTAAGCCCAACACTACTCCTGCAAATGTTTGGGCTTCTGAACCCTTTGAAATTACAAAAGAAATTACTTATCTTCGTTTCTCTATCATAAAGAATCAGAAAGGTCACGATCTAAGATTGCCAAGTTGGAACTCTGCTTCAGTTGTTCGAACTTGATTATTACGGTTTATAACAGTTTTGACATATTCATAAGTTCGCATTGAGATTACAATTAGGTGGAAGTTTCTTGAAACATAAGTCACTTCCACCTTTTTCTTATAAATCATTAAATTATAACTATTATGAGAATACATATCATATCAACAGTATTATTCTTATGGATGATTTCCTTACCAGCAACAGCAAATAAAAATGAAAAAGCAAGCTACAAACTTGGCTAAAAGAATCATCCCGGAAGCGCAGACAAAATACGATTTGAGCAACTCTCAAGAGAATGAAAAGAAAGACTTTTTTGAACTGGAGTCTCTGGAAGGAAAAATCGTGGTCCGAGGTAATTCAGCCAATTCAATGGCAGTAGGTTTGAATCATTATCTTAAATATTACTGTAAGACATCCGTTTCTTGGTACCTAAATGATCCGGTAGAACTGCCGGACATACTTCCTGTCATTCCACAGAAAGTCAGTATTGAAGCTCGTATGGACAATCGCTTCTTCTTAAATTATTGTACGTTCGGCTACACAATGCCTTGGTGGCAATGGGAAGACTGGGAACGTCTGATAGACTGGATGGCATTAAACGGGATAAATCTACCATTAGCTATTACCGGACAAGAAGTTGTATGGTACAAAGTGTGGAGAAAACTAGGATTGACCGATGCAGAAATTCGTGAATATTTTACCGGTCCTGCATATTTACCTTGGCATCGAATGGCCAACATCGACTATTGGTTAGGAAATCTTCCCGACTCTTGGCTAGAACATCAAAAAGAATTACAAAAGAAAATAGTGCAGCGTGAAAGAGAACTGAATATGAAACCTGTTCTACCAGCATTTGCCGGTCATGTGCCACTTGCAATCAAAAGAGTATATCCTGAAGCGAAAATCAACAAATTAAGTATGTGGGGAGGATTTCCCAACCTTACCATCACAGTTCCTGGATCCACTTGACCCTTTGTTCAGCAAATACAAAAGGAATTCATGAAAGAACAGGAGTCTTTAATATGGCACTGACCATATTTATGGTGCAGACCCTTTCAACGAAATGGTCCCGCCTAGTTGGGAACCGGATTATCTGGCAAGGGTAGCAAAAACCATATATGAGACAATGAAACAGCAAGATCCCAAAGCTTCTTGGCTACAAATGACTTGGCTCTTTTATTTTGATCGTAAGCATTGGACTAATCCGCGTATTGACGCGTTCGTAAATGCAATACCGAAAGATAAAATGATTTTATTGGATTATTTTTGCAGAAAATTACGGAAGTATGGAGACAGACTAAAAGTTATTTCGGACAGCCTTATCTATGGTGTTATTTAGGTAATTTTGGTGGTAACACAATGTTGGTTGGCAATATAAAAGAAGTTGGACGACGCATAGAAAATGCTTACACTAACGGAGGGGATAATTTTTGGGGAATAGGCTCTACACTGGAGGAGTTCGGAGTGAATCCTTTAATGTATGAGTATGTTTTGATAAAGCATGGGATTACAAACTGACTGATGAAGCCTGGATAGATGCTTGGGCTGACCGACGTACGGGAAACACGAATCCAACCATTCGTAAAGCTTGGCAAGCTATGTATAACAAAATATATGTATCTACAGCAGAGTTAGGACAAGGAACCTTGACTAACACACGTCCGTGTTTGGAGAAAAACGGTACTTGGACCACACGTCCGGGAATTCGCTATGACAACAAACAGCTTTTTGAGATATGGGAACAAATGTTGGAGTCAAATAGTACGAGGGAAAGTTACATGTATGATGTAGTAAATATCGGCAGACAGGTATTAAGCAATTATTTCCTAGAAGTCAGAAATCATTTTACACAAGCATATAAACAAAAAAACAAAAAAGAATTATTGGAAGAAGGAATGGAGATGCTTGACATTCTAAACGATCTGGATCTTTTTATTATCTTCTCACAGCAGTTTCCTGTTTGGTAAATGGATACAAGATGCCTCCAAGTTTGGAATAAATGCAGAAGAAATAGCTTATTACAGAAAAAATGCACGTTGTCTGCTCACTACGTGGGGAGAAAAAGGAAGTTCACTAAATGACTACGCCAATCGCTCTTGGGCAGGATTAACCAATGGTTATTATCGTCCACGATGGGAAGAATTCATTCGTGATGTATACCGTGCACTCGAACAGGGCAAAGAATTCGACCAAAAAGCTTTCAATAAAAAGATGATAGAATGGGAACAGGATTTTGTAGATAATGATTTCATATCTGCGGATACCCCAAGAAAGGATGGAGTAAAAATAGCAAGACACATTAAAAACAAATACAAGCTATCAGTACTGAAAAATATTCAATAAATACCTCACTTAAAACTTCAATAAAGAGTAAATTCCGATTGAAATTGGAATTTGCTCTTTATTTTTTTATTTATTTCGAGAAAAACAAATAGAACATCTTTGCGTACAAATAACAAAGTCCATTCGGCTCATAATACCTACATTTGTCACAACAAATAATCACAAAGTCATGAAAAATCCATTCTTATATTCACTCTACTTTATATCAGTAGCAATATCCTTTACGGTAAAGCATCTGATTATATCTTGCAATCTCCTAATCAAAAACAGAAGTGCATATTCATATAAGTGAGAATATCACTTACTCTATATATCATCAGAACAAATTACTTTTAAAAGAAAACCAAAGTAGCTTTGTTGTTAGAGAATAGTCATATATTAGGAGCCAATCCGCATATACAAAAAATTCGGGAATGATAGTAAGAACGAAATCAATTCCATTCCCCTTTACTATCGTGTTCCCTTCCTTTTCACTACAAGCTACAATGAAATGGACATACAAGTTAAAAGGAAAATACGGTCTGCAATTTAGAGTCTATAACGAGGGAGTAGCTTATCGGTTTTATACTAAATTCAAACAACCGATTACTATCGTAGACGAGATTGCAGAATTTAATTTTGACCAAGATTATAATACATTCCAGGCGTATTCTACCAATAAAAAAGAATCCATACGCCATGGCTTTTCAAAACCTGTATACAGAAACAACCTTAAGTAAGGCCATTACCGACAACCTATCTTTTCTTCCCATTACAATAGATTATGGGAAAGAATTGAAAATGACGATACTGGAGTCAGACCTAGAGAAATATCCCGGTATGTTTATCAAAGCACATGGGAAAAAACTTTCTTTAAAAGGACATTTCGCACCTTACCCTAAAGAGATGGAAATACATCCTGCCCGATGCATGACTTATGTGAATACCCGAGAGCAATTCATAGCTCAAACCGAAGGTACACGTACCTTTCCATGGCGTATTATGGCCATTACAGAAAAAGATATTGATATGCCGGTCAATAATCTGGTTTATGCGTTAGCTTCTCCGAATCGTGTCGGCGACACTTCATGGATAAAAGGAGGACAGGCTGCCTGGGAATGGTGGAATGACTGGGGAATTTCCAAAGTTGATTTCAAAGCCGGTATCAATATGAATACCTATAAGCATTACATTGACTTTGCCGCAGAATACGGACTTCCTTTTATTGTAATAGACGAGGGATGGTATGCTCCCAAATCCGGTGATATGTTGACAGTAATACCGGAACTAAATATGCAGGAGTTAATCGATTACTGCAAGCTCCAAGAAAGTTGGGGTTATCTTATGGACTGTATTCAATGTGCTTGACAAACAACTGGAAGAAGCCTGTGCCAAATATTCCGCTATGGGAGTGAAAGGATTTAAAGTCGATTTCCTAGACCGAGATGATCAGACAGCTGTTGAAATGGTATATCGTATTGCCGAAGCAACTGCAAAACATCACCTGACACTTGACTTACACGGTATTTATAAACCTACCGGACTAAACCGCACCTACCCGCATATTATTAATTTTGAAAGCGTATTCGGAATGGAAGAAGTGAAGTGGAGCAAAGTTGAAAAGGACATGATGAAATACGATGTAACCATGCCTTTCATCCGAATGATGGCAGGACCTATAGACTATACTCCCGGAGCCATGCGGAACGCCAACCGGAAAGATTTCAGAGATGTCTATTATGAACCGATGAGCCAAGGAACCCGTTGTCATCAGTTGGCTGCATACATTATACATGATTCACCACTCACAATGTTAGCTGATAATCCTACTATTTATCAGCAAGAAGCAGAATGCACAAAATTCATCAGTAGTATTCCCTGCACCGGAATAGATGAAACCCAAATACTTCAAGGCCAACTAGGCGAGTATATTGTATCAGCCCGTCGAAATGAATCAGACTGGTTTATTGGCGGCATGACAAACTGGACGGCACGTGACATTGAACTGGATTTTTCTTTCTTACCGGAAGGCAATTATAAATATGTATTATTTAAAGATGGAGCCAATGCCGAAAAGAAAGCATCGGATTATCAGAAAGAAAGTGGAACAATTCATAATCAGTCTAAGATGAAAATCCATTTGGCTCCCGGCGGAGGTTTTGCCATCAACCTATCGAAGCAATCTTTGTAATAGGATAAAATATCTGTTTGACCATGAAGAATAAAAACTTAACACTATTTGCTATAAGTGTACTACTGTTTATTAGCTGTAGCTCCAAAAATGATTTTTCTCCCGAATCTTTATCAGGTATTTACCCGCGTCTAGCCTATTATAATAGTGAAGGCGAGTGTGGAACAGGAGCAGTTGTGCCTTGGGCAGACCGGCTTTGGGTAATCACTTACGGCCCGCATCTACCCAAAGGATCTTCTGACAAATTATATGAAATAACTCCTGACCTGCAACAAATTGTCCGGAAAGAAAGTGTTGGAGGTACTCCTGCCAATCGAATGATTCATCAGGAAAGTAACCAGCTTTTTATCGGACCATACGCAATTGACAGTACCCGCCGAGTTAGAGTTATACCCTATTCGGAAATGCCTGGCCGACATACAGGAAACGCACGTCATCTAACCGACCCGGAACATAAGATTTATTATGGGACAATGGAAGAAGGTTTTTATGAAGTTGACGTAAACTCTTTGGAAGTAAAAGAATTATACCGTGACGGCAATGTTCAAGAAAACAATCAAAAGACCGGGCAGTTATGCCCCTATCAGCGCCCTACTACCCGGTGTACACGGAAAAGGATTGTATTCCGGTCAAGGAGTCATGGTTTTCAGCAATAACGGAGAAGGCTCCTCAGAAGCATTAACCAACCCGGACATTGAAGCCGGAGTATTAGCAGAGTGGAACGGGAAAGAATGGAAAGTCATCCGCCGGAATCAATTTACGGAAATAACAGGTCCGGGAGGTATTTATGGAAATACATATCCCGAAACAGATCCGATATGGGCTACCGGTTGGGACTCCAAATCCATTATTTAGGTGTTCGGGAAGTAGAAAATGGCTGGAGATTCTACCGGTTACCCAAAGCAAGCTACTCTTATGATGGTGCTCATGGATGGAATACCGAATGGCCACGTATTCGTAATATTGGCACACACAACCACCCCGAATACTTAATGACTATGCACGGTATGTTTTGGCAGTTTCCCAAGACTTTTACAACGGATAATACAGCCGGAATACGTCCACGGTCCGCATATTTAAAAGTCATTGGAGATTTTGCCCGTTGGAAAGACCAGCTTGTTTTTGGTTGTGACGATGCCGCCCAAAAAAGAATTTCTAAATAAACGTAAGGCAAAAAGGAAAATATAGAAGGGCCAGGACAAATCAAATTCCAACTTGTGGTTTACATCTTTGAGTAAAACCTGATGAACTAGGCCCTGTTACAGCCAGTGGTTCCGTTTGGGAAAATGATCAGGTAACGGCAGGTAGTTATTCTGACCCTTTCTTATTTACCGGCTGGGATTACCGTAGTTGCTGGATAAAAAATAATGGCAAAGAAACAACAACATTTACTTTTGAAATGGATGAAAAAGGAAATAATCACTGGAAAGAAGTAAAGAAAGAGACAGTTCCTGCCGGGAAGTCACTTCTCACGACTTTTTCATCATTGGAAAAAGGAGAATGGGTTCGCGTAAAAGTGGATCAGTCTACCATGGCAACAGTCTGCTTTAATTATACAACAAAAGATAACAGAACAAATGATGATAATAACCTATTCAAAGGCTTGGCCTCAGTTGAAGCAGTTAAATTAACGGGAGGATTGTTATACGGATTAGGAAATAACCAACGAACTTTGGGAATTGTTTCACAACAACATAAAGATGGTAACATAACAATCAATGGATATTATGAATTGACCGATTCCCTTCAACTTGTCCATAAGGACGCCCCTAAAAACGTCACAATTCATTCTTGAAAAATTTGCCATTCCCGAGCAAGCTATCTCAATTGAAGAAAGTTCCGTACTAGTAATCGACGACAAAGGAAGACGTTGGAGATTACCATTAGGAAACAAAGAATACAGTTCAAAGAAAAACAAGGAACTTTCCGCATTTGTCGGGAAGTGGCAACAGAAAGAGATTTATTTAATTGCCACGGAACTTTTTACGAGCTACCAGCGGAGAATGCCGACGGATACGCCAAAATACGTCCTATATGCAGTCATTCCTTTGGCATTAACGACTACGCTTCTTATCGTGGCCTCCTCGTAATGACGGGGGTAGATCTCAATAAAAGCAAAGGAAATGAGCATATAATTATCTCAAAAGATAAAAAAGCGGCTGTTTGGGCAGGGTGTATTGATGACCTTTGGGAAATGGGAAAACCCATAGGTCAAGGAGGTCCTTGGTTGAACACTGATGTCAAAGCTCAAATTGCTTCTGACCCGTATTTAATAGGATTCTACGATAAAAAGACACTAACATTATCACATAAAGGCACACAAACAGTCACTTTTTCTGTAGAGATTGATCCTACAGGAAATAATAATTTCATGAAGTATCACGAATTCAGAGTAGAGCCCGGCAAAACTTTTACTTTTCAATTTCCGGAAGGATTCCATGGAAGATGGATACGGTTTAAAACTGATACCAATGTAAATGCTACCGCATGGTTGGAATATCAATAATGGATATATCCTAATGAAATCTGACTTTACCGGATATTACTGGCAAATGTTTTTCTTTCATCTTTACAGGAAAAATATGTAATGCTTGATTTTGGGGGAAGTTGGTGTGGTTGGTGTATTGACCCTTTCCAAGCATACACAGTCATCATAACAAGGTGAATAAGTTCCTTAAACAAGTAGAAATACTTTGCTTTCTCCCTTATATAGTTTACCTTTGCTACTGATATAGTTTACTCACCACAGCCATGGCAAGTACTTACCACGGCCGTGACAAACGAACGATCAGGCATCGGAACACAACTATCCTTATGCCTTAATCAAAGAATAAAGATAGGACAACTTAGTCCTTACCAATAAAATAAATAGAAAATAATGGCAATACAATTTGAATTGTACAAAACTCCCCGTTCCAAAGGACCGAGACAGACAAAGAGACATACCACGCACGTATGGTCAACTTCCAACATATCGACACGAATTATCTGGCCAAACTAATACTAACCGGCCTGCTGGCAGCCGGAGCAATGACACACATTCAGGGTGCTCAATTGCCGGACAAGAAAACCAACAACAAGACCCGAAGGATAAAAGCCCGGCGGCCCAATATCCTTTTTATCCTGACGACGACCATACCTCACAGGCATGGGGGAATCTATGGCGGAGTTCTGGCAGATTATGCTTATAACAGCAATATCCGCCGGCTGGCAAACGAAGGTGTAGTGCTCGACAACTGCTTCTGCACCAACTCTATCTCCGCCCCCAGCCGCGCCAGTATCCTCACCGGACTTTACAGTCACCGGAACGGACTTTATACGTTAGCCGATTCGTTGGATACTTCAATTCCCACACTGGCAACCGTCCTGCAAGCCAACGGCTACAATACCGGACTTGTCGGTAAATGGCATATCAAATCGCAACCGCAAGGGTTCGACTATTATTCCATTTTCTACGACCAGGGAGAATACCGCGACCCTACTTTCATCGAAAGCAGCGACCCATGGCCGGGCAACCGTCCGTTCGGCGAGCGCGTGCCCGGTTTCTCCACCGACCTCGTCGCAGAAAAAGCGATCAACTGGATCAAGCAGCAGGACAGCAACCAGCCTTTCCTGATGTGCTGCCATTTCAAAGCCACCCACGAGCCATACGACTACCCGACACGCATGGAACACCTTTATGACGGAGTCACCTTCCCCGAACCGGAGAACTTCCTCGACTGGGGACCGGAAACGAACGGGCGTTCTTTCAAAGGGCAAACGCTCGAAGAACTGGGACATCGCTGGCGAGTTGCTTCCAAAGACCCGGACAAGTGGTGGTGCCGCTATCCCGGACTACCTTTCAACACCGACGGAATGCAACGGACCACCGCCCGGCGTGCAATTTATCAAAAACTGATCCGCGACTATCTGCGTTGCGGAGCCACCATAGACGACAACATCGGCAAACTCCTCAAAACACTGGACGAAATGGGTATTGCCGACAACACCATCGTTGTTTATGTCTCCGACCAAGGTTACTTCCTCGGCGAACACGGCTTCTTCGACAAACGAATGTTTTATGAAGAAGCCGCCCGTATGCCCTTCGTCATCCGTTATCCGAAAAAATCCCCGCAGGGAAACGCTTGAAAGACCTGATACTCAACGTCGACTTTGCACCGACACTGGCCGAATTTGCCGGAGTGAAAATGGAGAATGTACAAGGACACAGCTTCACCGGCAACCTCGAAGGAAAAACTCCGGCAGACTGGCGGAAAGAAATCTATTACCGTTACTGGACGAATCACGCTATCCGCCCGGCACATTTCGCTATCCGTTCCGAGCGCTACAAACTCATATTCTATTACGCAAAGAATCTGGACATGACCGATACGGAAAACTTTGATTTCACTCCTGCATGGGATTTCTATGATTTAGAAGAAGACCCGCACGAGAATCATAATTTGTATAACGATCCGAAATACGCTCCTATCATCAGACAGATGAAAAAAGATTTATTGAATCTTCGCAAGGAAGTAGGTGACACCGACGAGAAATATCCGGAGATGCAGGAATTACTGGAGAAGTACTATAAATAAGATTTCACTACGGAGGACACAGAGTTTTTATAACGGTGCTGTCAACTTTCTGCTCAAACATAAATGAAAGAAAAAGTTCCGTTTTCCGTAAAAAAACTTATCTTTGTTCCCGGAAGATAATAATTCACGCATAAAACTCATGCCAAAAGATTTATTTTGCATACAATACACCAACTGCACAGGATGTCCCAATGTCAACGAAAACATCCTTGTGTATAGGAACCTACCCAAAGGAGCGCATATCCCGAAGGATAAGTGTACGCAAAACTGTATGCTTTTCATGATAAAAGGCGAATTACTTATCAACAGTGAAGAATATCCCGGAAATATCCTGCGCGAAAAGCAATTTATCCTGCAAGCTATCGGCTCGAAAATAGAGTTGCTTGCCCTCACGGACGTTGAATACATCGTCTACTGGTTTAATGAGTTACCCCTGCTTTGCGAAGAACGTTACCGTGAAATAACGGAACAGGCAGAAGCACCGCTGACCTACACTCCGCTGATCATGAATGAAAGGCTTCATTATCTCATCACCAGTATGCCCGAATTTCTCGGTGAAGAATCACCTTGCAGCAAGTTCATCGAACTGAAATGCAAAGAGTTGGCTTTCCTCATCACCAATTATTATCCGACGCCTCAATTAAGTTCATTCTTCTATCCGATCAGTACGTACACAAAAAGTTTCCATTATTTTGTAATGCAAAACTACAACACGGTGAAGAACGTAGAAGAATTTGCGCATTTGGGAGGTTATACCACCACTACTTTCCGCCGGCTTTTTAAAAACCTCTACGGCATACCTGTATACGAATGGATACTGGAGAAAAAGCGGGAAGGCATTCTGGAAGATCTCCAGCGTACCAATATGCGAATTACAGAGATTTGTAACCGCTACGGTTTCGTACTCTCTATCCCACTTCGCACACTTTTGCAAAGACTCTTTCGGCGACACTCCCCGAGCGCTGCGAAAGAAGGCGGCCAACGGTGAAAAAATCGGAAAGGTTGCCGATTAAGGAATAATTTCTTTAATTCCTTGCTCAATCAATCTATTTCCCCTATTTTTGCAGTCCGTAAGAGGTGTAAAAACGTTGAAATTTTAGTTCTAACAATTAAATAATTTAAATTCAATCATTTATGTGGTTAAGTAATTCATCTGTAGGAAGGAAAGTGGTGATGAGCGTTACCGGTATCGCCCTTGTCCTGTTTCTAACATTTCACATGGCGATGAACCTGGTTGCAATCATCTCGGCTGATGGTTACAACATGGTTTGTGAGTTCCTGGGAGCAAACTGGTATGCGTTAGCGGCTACCGTAGGACTGGCTGCTCTTTTCGTAATTCACATCATCTATGCCTTCTGGCTGACAATGCAGAATCGCAAAGCGCGTGGTAGCGAACGCTATGCAGTGGTTGACAAGCCGAAAACCGTTGAGTGGGCTTCTCAAAACATGCTGGTGTTGGGTCTTATCGTAATCGTAGCCTTGGCTTACACTTGTTCAACTTCTGGGCAAAAATGCAGTTGCCGGAACTGATGCACAACATGGGTATGCACGCCGACACACTGACGTTGGCTTATGCCGCAAACGGTGCTTATCACATCCAGCAGACTTTCTCTTGCCCGATTTACGTGGTTCTTTACCTCGTTTGGCTGTTTGCTCTGTGGTTCCACCTTACTCACGGTTTCTGGAGCTCTATGCAATCACTGGGGTGGAACAACAAAGTATGGATCAACCGTTGGAAATGTATTTCTAACATCTATTCAACGATTGTAGTACTCGGTTTCGCACTCGTAGTAGTGGTATTCTTCGCGAAATCACTGATTTGTGGCGGTGCTTGCTAAATAGTAAATTGTAAATGATTAAATTGTAAATAATATTATGATCAAGATAGATTCAAAAATTCCAGAAGGCCCGGTGGCTGAGAAATGGACCAACTATAAAGCTCACCAGAAATTGGTGAATCCCGCTAATAAACGTCGTTTGGATATCATCGTTGTGGGTACGGGTCTGGCAGGTGCTTCTGCCGCTGCTTCACTCGGTGAAATGGGTTTCAGAGTATTCAACTTCTGTATTCAGGACTCTCCGCGTCGTGCACACTCTATCGCTGCACAAGGTGGTATCAATGCTGCTAAGAATTACCAAAACGACGGTGACTCTGTATACCGTCTGTTCTACGATACAGTAAAGGGTGGCGACTACCGTGCCCGCGAAGCTAACGTTTACCGTCTGGCTGAAGTATCCAACAATATTATCGACCAATGCGTTGCACAAGGTGTTCCTTTCGCCCGCGAATACGGCGGTACACTGGACAACCGTTCTTTCGGTGGTGCTCAGGTATCCCGTACTTTCTATGCCAAGGGTCAGACCGGACAACAGCTGTTGCTGGGTGCATACTCTGCATTGAGCCGCCAGGTGAACGTAGGCACTGTGAAACTGTATACCCGCTACGAAATGGAAGACGTTGTCCTCATTGACGGACGTGCCCGCGGTATCATTGCAAAGAACCTCGTTACCGGTAAATTGGAACGTTTTGCCGCCCACGCTGTGGTAATCGCTACCGGTGGTTACGGCAATGCCTACTTCCTTTCTACCAATGCAATGGCATGTAACTGCTCTGCAGCAATGGCTTGCTACCGTAAAGGTGCCTGGTTTGCCAACCCTGCTTACGTACAGATTCACCCCACTTGTATCCCGGTTCACGGTGACAAGCAGTCTAAGCTGACTTTGATGTCCGAATCTCTGCGTAACGATGGTCGTATCTGGGTTCCGAAGAAGCTGGAAGATGCCAAGAAACTGCAGGAAGGTACACTGCAAGGAAAAGATATTCCCGAGGAAGACCGCGACTACTACCTGGAACGCCGTTATCCGGCATTCGGTAACCTCGTTCCGCGTGACGTTGCCAGCCGTGCTGCCAAAGAACGTTGCGACAAGGGTTATGGCGTGAACAATACAGGTCTTGCCGTATTCCTCGACTTCTCCGAAGCTATCAACCGTTTGGGCAAAGATGTGGTTGCACAGCGTTACGGCAACCTCTTCGACATGTACGAAGAAATCACAGATGTCAGCCCGTACGAAAACCCGATGATGATTTATCCGGCTATCCACTATACAATGGGTGGTATCTGGGTAGACTACGAACTGATGACTTCTATCAAGGGCTTGTTCGCCATCGGTGAATGTAACTTCTCGGACCACGGCGCCAACCGCCTCGGTGCTTCCGCATTGATGCAGGGTCTGGCAGACGGTTACTTCGTATTGCCTTATACTATCCAGAACTACCTGGCCGACCAGATTACCGTTCCCCGCTTCTCTACCGACCTGCCTGAGTTCGCAGCGGCAGAAAAAGCCATTCAGGACAAAATCGACTGGATGATGAACATCAAGGGTAAGAAGTCTGTAGACTCTATCCATAAGGAATTGGGCCACGTAATGTGGGAATATGTAGGTATGGGACGTACTGCAGAGGGCTTGAAAGAAGGCTTGAAGAGACTGAAGGAAATCCGCAAGGAATTCGAGAAAGAGCTGTTCATCCCCGGCGAGAAAGAAGGCATGAACGTCGAACTCGACAAGGCTATCCGTCTGTACGACTTCATCACAATGGGCGAACTCGTAGCATACGATGCCTTGAACCGTAACGAAAGCTGCGGCGGTCACTTCCGCGAAGAGTACCAGACAGAAGAAGGCGAAGCCAAGCGCGATGACGAAAACTACTTCTACGTTGCCTGCTGGGAATACCAGGGTTCAGACGAAAAAGAACCGGTATTGCTGAAAGAACCTCTGGTATACGAAGCAATCAAGGTACAGACTCGTAACTACAAGAGCTAATCGGGAAGTTGAACATTTAAAGAATTAAAGAAAATGGATAAAAATATATCATTTACGCTCAAGGTATGGCGCCAGAAGGGTCCGAAAGCAAAAGGCGCTTTTGAAACATACCAAATGAAAGATATTCCGGGCGATACCTCATTCCTCGAAATGCTGGATATTCTGAACGAACAGCTCATCAGTGAAGGTAAAGAACCGGTTGTATTCGACCATGACTGCCGCGAAGGTATCTGCGGTATGTGTTCTCTTTACATCAACGGACATCCGCACGGTCCTGCAACAGGTGCTACTACTTGCCAGATCTATATGCGTCGTTTCAACGACGGTGATACCATCACTGTTGAACCTTGGCGTTCGGCTGGTTTCCCTGTCATCAAAGACTTGATGGTAGACCGTACTGCATACGACAAGATTATGCAAGCTGGTGGTTATGTAAGCGTACGCACAGGTGCTCCGCAGGATGCTAACGCTATCTTGATCGCGAAACCTATCGCTGACGAAGCTATGGATGCTGCTTCTTGTATCGGTTGCGGTGCTTGTGTAGCTGCATGTAAGAATGGTTCTGCTATGTTGTTCGTTTCTGCAAAAGTCAGCCAGTTGAACTGCTGCCGCAAGGTAAACCGGAAGCTTTGCGCCGTGCAAAAGCTATGTTGTCAAAGATGGATGAACTGGGTTTTGGTAACTGTACAAACACTCGTGCTTGTGAAGCTGAATGTCCGAAGAATATTTCTATCAGCAACATCGCTCGCTTGAACCGCGATTTCATCATCGCAAAATTAAAAGACTAGAAATTGCTAGATTTCAATAGCGAGAGCTTAATTTGATTAATGACAGAATCCCCTGCCGGCTAGTCCGACAGGGGATTTCTTTATGTATGAGTAGAGCACAATTATTATTTAATACGGATCAGTAACATGAACTTTAATTCATAAGTTTCACCGATTTCAACCTTATAGCCTAGAACTGTTTATGAAT
>OIEZ01000096.1_pt1 | contig 16280 bp, 16 predicted proteins | sample 1581941 | NCBI WGS metagenome assembly OIEZ01 (sample SAMN04414078, study PRJEB24778) | human gut metagenome | material: faecal | host: Homo sapiens | reverse complement strand
CGGGAAAGTACCAGCTTTTCAAAAGTCTTATCACGTAAGGCACTGATAAATGTACGAAAACACTCCGCATATTCCTCGGAACAGGAGGGATAGTCGGTTGACGGAATATCCCGCGGAACGGCGTCCGCATCATCTGCAAGAAGCAAAGGTTGCCCCGGCCCATTCGATTGAATCAGCAAAATGGGGCAAGTCTCGTTAGGTCGGAACGGAGCAATCACAAATCCTCTCTGCCCGTTTAGTTCCTGCAAATCGTATATCAGATACCGCCCACACCAACCTGCCGGTTCCGCTGATCTACGTCGGTAACAAAGCGGTCAAAGCGGTCAATGGCGGTAAACTTTCCGACATCGCCCCGACCATGCTGTCGCTGATGGGAATGGAAATCCCGCAAGAGATGACTGGCAAGCCGCTGTTCATCGTGGAATAATCCTTCCCCATGAGGGGAAAGGCGACGTATTCAACTACATGGATCGCAACGGCAGTTCGATCCGTCCTTTACGCCAGCGCGCTCAGCGCTGGCGTATTGCTGTGCGCGTCATCTGCGCACGCCGACGATCGCGATCAGCTAAAGTCCATCCAGGCCGACATCGCCGCCAGGCAGCGGGCGATTAAGCAACAGCAGCAGCAGCGCGCAAGCCTGCTCGCCCAGCTCAAAGCGCAGGAAGAGGCGATCGCCGCCGCGGCCCGCAAACTGCGTGAAACCCAGGACAGCCTGAACCAGCTCAATAAGCAGATTGACGAGATGAACGCTTCTCTCGCGAAGCTGGAGCGTCAGCGCGCGTCTCAGGAGCGTAACCTCGCTGCGCAGCTTGACGCCGCGTTCCGCCAGGGGCCGCATACCGGCATCCAGATGGTGCTGAGCGGTGAAGAGGGCCAGCGCAATCAGCGGATGCAGGTCTACTTCAGCTATTTCAACCAGGCCCGTCAGGAAACCATCGCGGAACTGAAGAAAACGCGCGAAGAGATGGCGGTGCAAAAGTCGATGCTCGAAGAGAAGCAGAGCCAGCAGCAGACGCTGGTCTACGAGCAAAAAGCCCAGCAGGCGAAGCTGGAGCAGGCGCGTAACGAACGGAAAAAGACCCTTTCCGGTCTGGAGTCCGCCATTCAGCAGGGTCAGCAACAGTTAAGTGAATTGCGGGCTAACGAATCGCGCCTACGCGGTCGTATCGCCCAGGCGGAGGCTGCCGCCAAAGCCCGAGCCGATCGGGAAGCTCGCGATGCGCAGGCGGTGCGCGACCGCCAGCAGGAAGCATCGCGCAAAGGCACCACCTATAAACCAACGGAAAGCGAGCGTTCGCTGATGTCACGCACCGGGCGGGCTGGGCTCGCCGCGCGGCCAGGCGTTCTGGCCGGTTCGCGGTCCGCTCCTTCATCGATATGGCGAACAGCTGCAAGGTGAACTACGTTGGAAAGGGATGGTTATCGCCGCGTCTGAAGGCACCGAAGTCAGAGCCATTGCCGATGGTCGGGTCATTCTGGCCGACTGGCTGCAGGGCTATGGTCTGGTGGTGGTGGTCGAGCATGGCAAAGGCGACATGAGCCTGTATGGCTATAACCAAAGCGCGCTGGTCAGCGTCGGTACGCAGGTTCGTGCTGGTCAGCCTATCGCGCTCGTAGGCAGCAGCGGCGGTCAGGGCCGTCCGTCGCTCTATTTCGAAATTCGCCGCCAGGGTCAGGCGGTCAATCCACAGCCGTGGTTGGGAAGATAAGTTTTGCTTCAATTTCGCGCAATTGCTCTTGCCGTAGCCGGTTCGCTGGCTCTGGCGGCGCCAGCGTTCGCTGGCAAACTCTCCATCGTTATTGACGATTTTGGCTACCGCCCGCAGACCGAAAATCAGGTGCTGGCGCTGCCTTCCACTATCTCCGTCGCCGTGCTGCCGAACGCGCCGCACGCCCGGGAAATGGCCACGAAAGCGCATAATCTGGGCCATGAAGTGCTCATCCACCTGCCGATGGCGCCGCTCAGCAAACAGCCGCTGGAAAAAGACACCCTGCGTCCCGAAATGAGCAGCGAGGAGATCGAGCGCATCATTCGCGAGGCTTACGGCAAAGTTCCCTACGCCGTCGGGCTGAATAACCATATGGGCAGCGCGATGACCTCCAACCTGTTTGGTATGCAGAAGGTGATGCAGGCCCTGGAGCGCTACAATCTCTATTTTCTCGATAGCGTCACCATCGGCAACACCCAAGCCATGCGCGCCGCGCAGGGCACCGGGGTGAAGGTGATTAAGCGCAAGGTGTTTCTTGACGATACGCAGAATGAAGCCGATATCCGCAACCAGTTCAATCGCGCCATCGCCCTGGCGCGGCGCAACGGTTCGGCGATAGCCATTGGCCATCCGCATCCGACAACGGTGCGGGTGCTGCAGCAGATGGTCTATAACCTGCCGCCGGATATCACGCTGGTGCGCCCGAGCAGCCTGCTCAACGAGCCACAGGTCGACAACTCGACGCCAAACTATGCTCAGCCGCCTGCGCAACAAACGCTGCCAACGCCGCAGAAACCGCGCAATCCGTTCCACGGCGTGAAGTATTGCAAGCCGAAGCGCCCGCTGGAGCCCGTGAACGCCAGCCGCTTCTTCACTATCCTCAGCGACAGCATCAGCCAGAGCGCGCTGGTCCAGTACTATCGCCTCAAATGGCAAGGCTGGGACAATCCCGGCAACTAGACCACTCAGGGGTCCGTTCGCTTTTGCGCGACGGGCGCCTGATTATCTTCGTGGGCGTACCACGCCTTAAAATATTTGAGAAAGCTATAAAACGTGGCGTACAGGCCGGTGACCACGCCGACTTTGCCATAGCGCCACGCCCCGCTGAACAGATACCATTTAAAGAAAGCGCCAATGGCGCTGACGATCCCCCGCGCCAGCGAAGGTTTGATCTGCTGGTGCTTCACCAGCCGGGTGGTATAGCTGTTCAGCTTATTAAACACTTCATGCAGCGAATAAAAGGTGTCATGGCGTACAAAGCCCGGCAGCCTGACGGATCGCGCGTGTCCAACCACCTGGTCATCCACCGGCCGGTCGTTAAATCGCGCCTGCTGGCGGTTAAAGAGGCGCACCGGGTAATCCGGCGAAGAAATAGGGTAGATCGTCCGCACCTGCGTGCCGAGCACAAACCAGTAGCGCGGCAAACGCCAGGCGCAGGTTGGGTCTGGCTCCTCGCCCGCTTTTAACGCCTGAATGGCCGCCACCACGTCGTTATCAAGAATCTCATCGCTATCCATACACAGCACCCAGTCATGGCTGGCCAGCCCGATGGCATAGTTCATCTGGGCGCCGTGGGCTTTATAGGCATGATGATGGACGGTGAGACCAAACTGCTGACAAATAGAGACCGTTTCGTCGGTGCTACCGGAGTCGACGACAATACACTCATCGGCCACCCTCAGCAGCGGGGGCAGCACCTCCATGAGCAGACGTGCAGAGTTACAGGTCAGTAAGCATACGGAGAGTTTAAGCATGATAGTTACAAAGTTAAACCGCGACTAAACACACTGTATAAGCGAATAACCGTAAAATCGATGTAGAAATTGTGCGCTTGATATTAAGCAGGCTAAAAATGTTATCCAAATCTAAATTAAGGCGCCCGCAGGCGCCTTTTTGCTGGTTTTACAACAGACCGGAGGCGTTATTCCCAGCTCAGAACCACTTTACCAGACTGGCCGGAGCGCATGGCGTCAAAACCTTTCTGGAAGTCATCAATGCCGAAGCGGTGGGTGATGATCGGTGAAAGATCCAGACCAGACTGGATCAGCGCCGCCATCTTATACCAAGTTTCGAACATCTCGCGGCCGTAGATCCCTTTGATAAACCAGCCCCTTAAAGATGACCTTGGTCCAGGTCAATGGACATATCCGACGGTGGAATACCCAGCATCGCGATACGGCCGCCGTGGTTCATGGTATCGAGCATGCTGCGAAACGCCGGCGGCGCGCCGGACATCTCCAGGCCCACGTCGAACCTTCGGTCATGCCCAGCTCGGCCATCACGTCGTTGAGGTTCTCTTTCGCCACGTTTACCGCGCGGGTGACGCCCATTTTGCGCGCCAGCTCGAGACGGTACTCGTTGACGTCGGTGATCACCACGTTACGCGCGCCGACGTGTTTCGCCACCGCCGCCGCCATCACGCCGATCGGGCCGGCGCCAGAGACCAGCACGTCTTCCCCCACCAGATCGAAGGAGAGCGCGGTGTGCACAGCGTTGCCGAACGGGTCGAAGATAGACGCCAGGTCATCAGAGATATTGTCGGGGATTTTAAAGGCGTTAAAGGCCGGGATCACCAGATACTCGGCAAAGCAGCCCGGGCGGTTGACGCCCACGCCGATGGTATTGCGGCACAGGTGGGTACGGCCCGCGCGGCAGTTACGGCAGTGGCCGCAGGTGATATGCCCTTCGCCGGAGACGCGGTCGCCAATCTTAAAGCCGCGCACTTCCTGACCAATCCCCACCACTTCGCCGACGTATTCGTGACCGACCACCATCGGCACCGGAATGGTCTTCTGCGACCACTCATCCCAGTTGTAGATGTGCACGTCGGTTCCGCAAATAGCGGTCTTGCGGATTTTAATCAGCAGATCGTTATGGCCGACTTCCGGTTCCGGTACGTCGGTCATCCAGATGCCTTCTTCCGCTTTCAGTTTGGATAACGCTTTCATCTCACACCCTTATTAGGCGATGACGCCCAGTTGTTTGCCGATGCGGGTAAAGGCTTCCACCGCACGCTCAATTTGTTCAGGGGTATGCGCCGCCGACATCTGGGGTGCGAATACGCGCCTGGCCTTTCGGTACCACCGGATAGAAGAAGCCGGTGACATAGATCCCTTCTTTCTGCAGCTCGCGGGCAAAGTTCTGCGCCACCACCGCTTCACCCAGCATCACCGGAATGATGGCGTGGTCGGCGCCCGCCAGCGTGAAACCTGCCGCGGTCATTTTTTCGCGGAACAGACGCGCGTTAGCCCACAGCCGATCGCGCAGGTCTGCCCCCTCTTCAACCATCTCCAGCACTTTGATGGAGGCGGCCACAATGGCCGGCGCCAGAGAGTTGGAGAACAGATACGGACGGGAACGCTGGCGCAGCCACTCAACCACCTCTTTGCGTGCGGCGGTGTAGCCCCCGGAGGCGCCGCCCAGCGCTTTACCCAGCGTGCCGGTGATGATGTCGACGCGACCCATCACGTCGCAATATTCATGAGAGCCGCGGCCGTTTTCGCCGACGAAGCCGACGGCGTGGGAGTCATCGACCATCACCAACGCATCGTATTTATCCGCCAGGTCGCAAACGCCTTTCAGGTTGGCGATCACGCCATCCATCGAGAAGACGCCATCGGTGGCGATCAGCACGTGACGCGCGCCGGCCTCGCGCGCTTCTTTCAGACACGCTTCCAGCTCCTGCATGTCGTTGTTGGCATAGCGGAAGCGCTTCGCTTTACACAGGCGCACGCCGTCGATGATCGAGGCATGGTTCAGGGCGTCGGAGATAATGGCGTCTTCCGGCCCGAGCAGCGTTTCAAACAGGCCGCCGTTGGCGTCAAAGCAGGAGGAGTAGAGGATCGCGTCTTCCATACCGAGGAAATCGGCCAGCTTCTTCTCCAGCTGCTTATGCGTGTCCTGGGTACCGCAGATGAAGCGCACCGAGGCCATCCCGAAGCCGTGGCTGTCCATACCGGATTTCGCTGCGGCAATCAGTTCCGGGTGGTTCGCCAGACCCAGATAGTTATTGGCGCAGAAGTTAATCACATGGCTGTCGCCGACGGTAATGTCCGCCTGCTGCGCCGAGGTGATGATCCGCTCTTCTTTGAACAAGCCTTCGGCCCGAGCGGTTTCCAGATTACTCGTTAACTGTTTGTAGAAATCACCACGCATTGCAACTCTCCAGATTCGGCAAAATTTGGCACATATTACCCAAAGCTATACGCTGATACGAGATGATGCATGCCTGAAATGAATTATTTGCAGCATAAATCACGTCAGCCCAGCACCTTATTCTGCGAATGGCTGTAGGCTTGCTCATGTGGTGATATGATATGAGCATTCATGTCCGGATTGTCTCCGGGCTCTCAACTTCAAAGGTACAGTTATGATCATCGTAACCGGCGGCGCAGGCTTTATCGGCAGCAACATCGTTAAAGCGCTGAATGACAAAGGCATCACCGACATTCTGGTTGTCGACAATCTGAAAGACGGCACCAAGTTTGTGAATCTGGTTGACCTGAACATCGCTGACTACATGGATAAAGAAGACTTTCTGATCCAGATAATGGCGGGTGAAGAGTTCGGTGAAATCGAAGCGATCTTCCACGAAGGCGCGTGCTCTTCCACCACAGAGTGGGATGGCAAGTACATGATGGATAACAACTATCAGTACTCTAAAGAGCTGCTGCACTACTGCCTGGAGCGCGAAATCCCGTTCCTGTACGCCTCTTCCGCCGCCACCTACGGCGGACGCACCAGCGACTTCATCGAGTCCCGTGAGTACGAACAGCCGCTGAACGTCTACGGCTACTCCAATTCCTGTTCGACGAATACGTCCGCCAGATCCTGCCGGAAGCCAATTCGCAGATCGTCGGCTTCCGCTACTTCAACGTCTACGGGCCGCGCGAAGGCCACAAAGGCAGCATGGCGAGCGTCGCTTTCCACCTCAACACCCAGCTGAATAATGGCGAAAGTCCGAAACTGTTCGAAGGCAGCGACGGCTTCAAGCGCGACTTCGTCTACGTGGGCGACGTGGCAGACGTCAACCTGTGGTTCTGGGAAAACGGCGTGTCCGGGATCTTCAACCTTGGCACCGGCCGCGCGGAATCCTTCCAGGCGGTTGCCGATGCGACCCTGGCTTTCCATAAAAAAGGCAGCATTGAGTACATCCCGTTCCCGGACAAACTGAAAGGCCGCTACCAGGCATTCACCCAGGCCGATCTGACTAACCTGCGCAAAGCGGGCTATGACAAACCGTTCAAAACCGTTGCCGAAGGCGTAACGGAATATATGGCCTGGCTGAATCGGGATGCGTAAGAGATAACATGAAAATTCTGGTGGTAGGCCCGTCTTGGGTGGGCGACATGATGATGTCGCAAAGTCTTTATCGTACGCTCAGGGCGCGCTATCCCCAGGCGATTATCGACGTGATGGCGCCAGCCTGGTGCCGTCCGTTGCTATCGCGCATGCCGGAAGTGAATGAAGCGATCCCGATGCCGTTGGGCCACGGCGCGCTGGCTATCGGCGAACGCCGCAAGCTCGGCCATAGCCTGCGCGAGCGTCGCTACGATCGCGCTTACGTGCTGCCGAACTCGTTTAAATCGGCATTAGTCCCCTTCTTTGCCAACATCCCGCTGCGCACCGGCTGGCGCGGCGAGATGCGCTACGGTCTGCTCAACGCGCCCGGGTACTGGACAAAGACGCCTGGCCGCTGATGGTGGAACGCTACGTGGCGCTGGCCTACGACAACGGCGTGATGCGCTGCGCCAACGATCTGCCGCAGCCGCTGCTGTGGCCGCAGCTGCAGGTCAACGATGGCGAAAAATCACAGGCCTGCAACGCCTTTAATCTCTCAAACGAGCGGCCGATCATCGGCTTCTGCCCCGGCGCGGAATTCGGACCGGCAAAGCGCTGGCCGCACTATCACTATGCTGCGCTGGCTAAAAAGCTTATCGACGATGGCTATCAGATTGCGTTATTCGGCTCGGCGAAAGATAACGAGGCCGGCAAAGAGATCATCGCCGCCCTCAGCAGCGAGCAGCAGGCCTGGTGCCGTAATCTGGCGGGTGAAACCCAGCTGGAGCAGGCGGTCATTCTGATCGCCGCCTGTAAAGCTGTAGTGACTAACGATTCGGGGCTGATGCACGTCGCCGCCGCGCTGGACCGCCCGCTGGTGGCGCTGTATGGCCCGAGCAGCCCCGGATTTCACCCCGCCGCTGTCGCATAAAGCGCGGGTTATCCGCCTGATTAGCGGCTACCACAAGGTGCGCAAAGGCGATGCCGCGGAAGGCTATCATCAGAGCCTGATCGACATCACCCCAGAACGCGTCCTGCAAGAGCTGAACGAACTGTTAGCGGAAAAAACCGAGCACGAGGAAGCGTAACGGATGCGGGTATTGATCGTAAAAACCTCGTCCATGGGCGACGTGCTACACACGCTGCCCGCGCTAACCGACGCTGCGCAGGCCATCCCCGGTATTCGCTTCGACTGGGTGGTTGAAGAGGGTTTCGCGCAGATCCCCTCCTGGCATGAAAGCGTCGAGCGGGTGATCCCGGTGGCTATTCGCCGCTGGCGTAAAGCCTGGTTTTCCGCGCCGATTAAAGCGGAGCGTCAAGCCTTCCGCGAGGCCGTTCAGGCGGTAAAGTATGACGCCATCATCGACGCCCAGGGGCTGGTGAAAAGCGCCGCGCTGGTTACTCGCCTGGCGCACGGCGTCAAGCACGGTATGGACTGGCAAACGGCCCGCGAGCCGCTGGCGAGCCTGTTTTACAACCGCCGCCACCATATCGCGAAACAGCAGCACGCAGTGGAGCGTACCCGTGAGCTGTTCGCCAAAAGCCTTGGCTACGCGAAACCCCAGACCCAGGGGGATTACGCCATTGCGCGCCATTTCCTGCAGCACGAGGCTAGCGCTGCCGCGCCCTATCTGGTGTTTCTGCACGCCACCACCCGCGATGATAAGCACTGGCCGGAAACCCGCTGGCAGGAGCTTCTCGATCTGCTGGCCGACAGCGGCGTCCGCATTAAGCTGCCGTGGGGCGCCCCGCACGAAGAGGCGCGGGCAAAACGACTGGCGGAAGGCCGGGAGTATGTTGAAGTGCTGCCGCGCATGAGCCTTGAGCAGGTGGCGCAGGTTCTGGCCAGCGCCCGGGCTGTCGTCTCGGTCGATACCGGACTGAGTCATTTGACCGCCGCGCTGGATAAACCGAACTTCACGCTCTACGGCCCGACCGATCCGGGGCTGATTGGCGGATACGGTAAAAACCAGCATATCGTCAGCCCGGAAAACAGCACCAGCACCAGCGATATTCCGGCCAGCCGGGTTCATCTTCTCCTGCAAAATCAGGGGCTGCTCTGATGGGATCCCTGTTTAAACAGATCTACCGCTATACGCGCCCTCGCGCTTATCGCCACAATGAAAATCTGTGGCCTTTTACCCGTATTACGCGCGCGCCAAGCGGCGAAATCAGCGCGTTACGCTATAAAGGGAAAACGGTGCCGCTGGTCAGCCTGAGCGCGCTGAAAAACAGCATGCAGGGCGAAGTTCTGCTGACCGCCACCGGCCCCTCAACCCGCAATATCGATTTTTCCCTGTTGTTCGAAAACGATCCCGGTGATGGGCGTCAATGGCGCCTGGCATCTTGCCGACCGGCTACACTTTTCGCTCTATACCATCGTCGACATGGAATTTTTCGATAAGAAGCCTGATATTATCCGCGCCATTGTCAGCCAGCCGGAGATTCTGCTGTTCACCACCATGCACGGGATCGCCAAAATCCTCGATCGCTATGGGGACGCACTACGCTGCCGTTTGGCGTTGATTGAGGACGGTTGCTATAAGATTTACCAGCCGAAAGTCGCCTGCGAAGCGATAAAGCGCACTTACCAGCAGAATGCGGCGATGTGCTTTCATCCTCAGCGCCCGGATATCTGTTTAGCACCGATATTCGCCAGGGCATCTTTGATGCCGGCACGGTGGTCTACTGGGCGCTGCAAATTCTCGCCTGGCTGGGCTTCAATACTATCCTGGTGAGCGGCCTGGATATGACCAACTTTAACCAGCCGCGATTCTACGAAACACAACAAGAAAAATTGCCTTCTTACCTGGCAACAAAAGTGGATACCCTCGTCATGCCCTCCTTTGCGCATGCCGCGCAGGTACTGCAGCAACGTCAGATTCGGGTGATTAATTTTTCCCCAGAAAGCGCTGTGCCGGATACTATCTTCGAAAAGGTTGCGTTTAATGAGTACTTTAAAAGTGAGTAACTTCGCCAGACAGGGTTACTCGATTGTCTTTCCTTTGTTTTTATTTTTCAGCGCGATTTTTTGTATGTCCACCCGGACCAATAATCTGCTGCATTTATCGATCCTGCTGCTATTGCTGTCGCTGGTACGCCAGGAAAACCGCCAGGCGCTGGCCGGGGTGTTACGCGAGCAGTGGCAGACCTGGACGCTGCTGGCAGCTTTCTTTATCTATTACGCCCTCAGTAACCTGTGGGGACATACGCCACAGCATATTGACTCGCCGATCACCCACGGCGTGTATCTGACGGGGTATCTGTTGCTGATGACGATGCTGCTCAGCGACGAACGAACCCGCCGCCTGGCCATGCTGGCGGTGGTTGGCGGGATCACCGTGCTCTCCCTGTGGACGCTGATTATCGACCACACGCTGGTCCTCACTGCACGAGCGGTCTCCCCCGAGAACCCCGGGCCAACGAACGTTATCGATCTTGCCGGTTACTGCGGCATCGGCATTTTAATCTGCGGCATGCTACTGAAAGAAAAAGCCAGCCACTGGCTCTATCTGCCGGTGGTCATCATGCTGGTGATGCTGCTGCTCACCCAAAGCCGTGGGCCGATCATCGCCCTGGTGCTGGCGGTCGGCTGCACGTTGCACCTGCACGTCTTCACCCGCCGCAACCTGCTGATCGCCGCGGCGCTGGCTGTGCTGGTAGCGCTGCTTTTGGTCATGCGCCGGTGGGCGACATGCTGCTCGCCCGTTTCGAAGAGCTTGGCACCCAAAGCGGGCTGCGCCTGAGCATCTGGCATCATACGCTGTCGGAGATGGCCAGCCAGCCGTGGCTGGGGCGCGGCTTCAGCTATGAACTGGATTTCATCAACTACAGCGGCGAGCACATCACTACCACCCACAGCGTGTATATGGGTGCCCTGCTGAAAGGCGGCATCGTGGGGTTACTGCTGCTGCTGGCGGTCATTGCCTGTGGGCTATGGCAGGCGTGGCGCAAGCGCCGCACCGACAGCCGCTACAGTCTGGCGATCCTGTTTTACGCGCTGGTGTTTATGGCCTCGCAGGGGATGTTTATCATCAGCAACCCCCGGGAAACCTGGGTGCTGTTCTGGCTGCCGCTGGGCATCGCGCTCAGCAAAGGGCTGGCGGAAAAACGCTAACAAAAAGGGCCGTCAGCGGCCCTTTTTTATATTCACTTTTAAATCAACTGCGGGCGGCGACCAGCCGGTCGGCCTGCTCTTTAATCACGGGCCACACTGACTCAATCGCCACATCGGCGACATTCGCTTCTTCACAGACGATCTGTTTCGCCTTGTCATAGCCCGGCGCCCAGATGTGATAGCCGGGCAGCCCGGTATCCTTGAGTTTGCGCTTGTTATAGACCGCCACCATCGGTTTATCGAAGGGCCCGGGCGATATGCACGATCGAGGTGTCTGGCGTAATGACTAAATCACAGCTGCGGATCACTTCGACGGCGGAGTTGATGGTACTGTCGGCGATATACAGCGCCATATCCAGCCCCAGCTGGCGGATTTTCTCACTACGCCCCACCATCACGATACAGACCCGGTAAGGTAGGGCGCGTAACCGCTCGACCAGGGTCGCCACCTGGTGACGACAGAAGTCTTTATCCTCAGACGCGGTAAAAGGGTTAATGGCGATACGCAGTTCGACCTCTCCGGCCTGGGAAAGCAAGCGAGCCACTTTCTCCCGCTCATGGCGGCAGCCGGGGAGATGATAGTGATACGGGTGGTCGTCAACGATGCCAAACAGTTTCACCACCTGTTTATAGCGCTGGGAAATATGGCTGTTGCTGTCAAAAAAGCGATCGAATGATCGTAAAGTTTATATTGATCTTTATTAAAACCAATCACGCTGGCCGCCCGTAAATCGGCGAGTAATTTAAAGCGTTCATAGCTGGTGACGTCATCAAAATCGATAACTGCATCAAAACCTACCGCCCGCAACGTATTTAAGGACATGCGCGGCCGATATAAATATACTTGCTGAATGAATTCTGAGCCTGCTAATATTTCGCAGCATATTGGTCCGGTTAACACCGAAACCTGATATCCCCGTTCGGCCAGTATTCTGGCGCAGCCGGTCGTGACCACCATATCCCCGACTTTATCGTCCAGGCGCAATAGCAGTACGCGGTGGACAGCCGCTGGGTCGAAGGCTTTACGCGCCGGCTTATTTCTGTATCGATAGTTAATTAAATTAAATTTAATGCCGCGGAAAAAAGCATTCTTTTTCCGCGTTAATTGTTTAAGGATACGCATACGGTACCTTGAGCTGTGTTAGCGCTGTGTGATTTTCCGCTGGTAATATTCTGCCAACGTCATGCCCTTCACCTGCGGCGTCAGCCAGCTAAAAAAGGCTTCAAGGTCAGCGTATAAACGCTCAATATCCCGTTCATTCTGGAACGTAGGGCTGCCGCCGGGCATATACTCTGAAGAGTGGAGCATATATTCCACGTAGTCATTGCCCTGCGTCAACGTTTGTTCGACGACTTTTTTCATTCGTCTCCACCATTGTCCGCCCACTCGGTCGCAGCCAGTGTACGGAGGGGGAACGCACTTTGCCGCGCAGGCGGTCGTAGCCCTGCTTCACGCTGTTCATCCACGCGGAGTGCTTGTACTGAATGCTCATCGGCACTTCCAGCAGCGGCGAGTGGCCTTCGCGGCTGATGTCATTTTCATCGAGGAAATAGGCATGCTGCGGGAAGCGGCGATAATCGGTCCCGCCATCGCCCTGCGGCGCCCCCTTGGCGGTCTTCCAGTTCACCCGCGGGGTCACCGAGCAATCCACCTGATAACCGTGCTCCACCAGCAGACGCGCATAGCGCTCGTCAAAGGCCCAGCGCCCGGCGCGATGGCTGACCATTTTGGTCTGGAAAGTATCCTCCAGCAGATGCGTCATATAGTCGACCTTCTCACGCATCATGGCATCGCTGTATTCAATGAGATAAGGCTTATGCCGCCAGTCATCGGCGGTCAGCGGCTCGGTCGGCGGGCTGTTCCACGCATGCAGATGCATGCCGACTTCCGCGGTGCCGCGGGCAATCACGTCTCTGGCGAATTCGATATAAAAGGGGTCGATGGCCATTTCATAGTTGGTCAAATAGACCGGTTTAAAGCCATACTTTTCGCAAAGCTGCTGAAAACGCGGGAGATAACGCGCATTCTCGGTGGTGATGCTGTCATGTTTTTGCCAGAGGTTATCGCCCTCTGTATCAATCGTGATGAGAAATGCGGGATTGTGCACGAAAACGTCCTCAGGCCATACGTATCGGGTCATGGTAGAGCAATACAACGCTTCTCTCAATCTGTCTGATCCCCTAGAATCGGAACCCTTATCCTGGATGAAGAACAGAGTATGACGCCTGAAACCCTCTCCCGCGGCCCGTTGAACCCGGCGCGGATCCTGGTCATTAAGCTGCGCCATCATGGCGACATGCTGTTGATCACGCCGCTTATTCACGCGCTGAAACAGCAGTATCCCGCCGCCAGCGTGGATGTGCTGCTGTATGAAGAGACCCGGGATATGCTCGCCGCCAACCCCGATATCCATCATATTTATGGTCTCGATCGCCGCTGGAAAAAGCAGGGAAAAAGGCATCAGTTGAAGATGCAATGGCAGCTCATTCAGACGCTGCGTCAGCAGCGATACGATATGGTGCTTAACCTTGCTGACCAGTGGCCGAGCGCGATTATCAGCAAACTGACCGGCGCCGCGACGCGGATTGGTTTTGATTTTCCGAAGCGCCGCCACCCGGTCTGGCGCTATTGCCACACCGCGCTGGCCTCCACCCAACAGCACAACCAGCTGCATACGGTACAGCAGAATCTCTCTATTCTCGCTCCGCTCGGTCTCCCGTTGAACGACGCGCCGGCGCGGATGGGCTACAGCGAAGCAGACTGGGCCACCAGCCGCGCCCTGCTGCCGGAGGAGTTCCGGGAAAACTACATCGTCATCCAGCCAACGTCGCGCTGGTTTTTTAAATGCTGGCGCGAAGATCGTATGAGCGCCCTGATCAACGCGCTGTCCGCCGAGGGGTACGCGGTGGTGCTCACCTCCGGCCCCGACGATCGAGAGAAGAAGATGGTGGACACCATCATCGCCGGCTGCCCGCAGGCGCGTCTGCACTCTTTAGCCGGCCAGTTAACGCTGCGCCAGCTGGCGGCGGTGATCGATCACGCCCGCCTGTTTGTCGGCTGTCGACTCGGTGCCGGATGCATATGCTGCGGCGCTCGGCACTCCGCTGGTCGCCCTGTTCGGCCCCTCGAAGCTAACTTTCTGGCGTCCGTGGCAGGCGAAAGGCGAGGTGATCTGGGCCGGCGACTTCGGTCCACTGCCCGATCCGGACGCCATCAACACCAACACCGAAGAACGTTATCTCGATTTAATTCCTACCGACGCCGTGATCGCGGCGGCGAAAAAGGTACTGGCATGAGTAAATTCAGGCTGGCTCTGGTGCGGCAGAAGTACCGCCCGGACGGCGGCGCAGAACGGTTTGTCTCCCGCGCGCTGGAAGCCCTCGACAGCAGTCATCTGCAGCTGAACGTCATCACCCGCGAATGGCAGGGGCCGGTGAAACCGGACTGGCAGATCCATATCTGTAACCCACGTAAATGGGGGCGCATCAGCCGCGAGCGCGGCTTTGCCAACGCCGCGCGTGCGCTCTGGCAGCGTGAGTCTTTTGACCTGGTGCAGAGCCATGAACGTATTCCCGGCTGCGATCTCTACCGCGCTGGCGATGGCGTTCATCGCCGCTGGCTGCAGCAGCGCTCGCGCATTTTACCGGCCTGGAAAAGCCGCCTGCTGTTCGCCGACCGCTACCACCGTTATGTGATGCAAGCGGAACGGGAGATGTACGAAGACCCGCATCTGCGCGGGGTGATCTGCAACGCCGAGATGATCAAGCGCGAGATCATCGAAGACTTTGGCCTGCCGGCGGAGAAGATCCACGTTATTTACAACGCCATTGATAACCAGCGCTTCCTGCCGCCGGACGAAGACACCTTTGCCGCCTTACGCGCCAAATGGCAGCTACCGCTGCAGGCAACCTGCCTGATTTACGTCGGCTCCGGCTTTGAGCGCAAAGGACTGGCGGCGGCAATCCGCGCCATCGCCCCCACCGATCGCTATCTGCTGGTGGTTGGCAAAGATAAGGATCAGCCGCGCTATCAGGCGCTGGCGAAGAGTCTCGGCTGCGAAGCGCGGGTGCGCTTCTTCGGCATGCAGTCGGAGACGCTGCCCTTCTATCAGATGGCCGATGGTCTGCTGCTGCCCACCCTCTACGATCCGTTCCCCAACGTCATTCTCGAGGCAATGGCCTGCGGTCTGCCGGTGATCACCACCACCGGCTGCGGCGGGGCGGAGTTTATCGTCGACGGCCACAACGGTTACGTCTGCGACGCCCTGGATATCCCGGCGCTGCAGCAGGCGGTGATGGCCCTGCCTGCCCGCGCGCTGGGCTCCGCGCAAGGTGGTCGCGCCCGCGAGCGCATCATGGCCTGCACCAGCGAGCGACTCTCAACCCAGCTGCTTTCTCTTTATCAGGATCTGGTGAAATAACGATGCGCATCTTATTTGTGATTGACGGTTTACCCGGCGGCGGTGCGGAAAAAGTGGTCCTGACCCTGGCAGCACAGTTCCTGCGCGACGGCGATCGGGTGTCGCTCATTTCGCTGCGCGATGTCTGCGAGTATCCGTTGCCCGAGGGTCTCGACTATCAGGTGGTGGCCGATCGCTGCCGTAAACCGTGGCGCAAGCTGACCGAGCTGTCCCGCCGCGCCCGCCAGCTGGACGCCGCGGTCATCCGGGCCGAACAGCAGGGGCAATTTGACCTCGTGCTTTCCAACCTGCACAAAACCGACCGCATCGTCGCCCGCAGCCGGGCGCTGCGCGAGCGTAACGTCTGGTTCTGCCTGCACGGCGTATTCTCTGCCTCCTATCTCGGGCACCGCACCGGCTTTGACCGCTGGATGAAGCAGCAGAAAATTAAGCGAATTTACCAAGGTCGCAACGTGGTGGCGGTTTCCGACGCCGTGGGACGCGATCTGGTGGAAGCCTTCGCCCTGCGTCCGGCACAGCTGAAAACCATCTACAACCCCTTCGATATCGCCACTCTGCGCGCCGAGGCGGAAGCCGAGAGCGAGCGACCGGCCGGTGACTATCTGATTCACGTCGGCCGCTTCCATCCAGGCAAACGCCACGACCGCCTGCTTGAAGCCTATGCGCAAAGTGGCATTGACGCGCCGCTGGTGCTGTTAGGCCAGGGAAACCGGAGCAAGAGCAGCGCCTGCGCCAGCTGGCCAAACGCTGCAG
>OIEZ01000092.1_pt1 | contig 16613 bp, 29 predicted proteins | sample 1581941 | NCBI WGS metagenome assembly OIEZ01 (sample SAMN04414078, study PRJEB24778) | human gut metagenome | material: faecal | host: Homo sapiens | reverse complement strand
TGAATTTGATGTGATTTTGCGTTTCTGAGGCCCCCATGCTCCATACGCTCAGTGTTTCTCCCTGGCATGCCGATATCGCAGCAATGCTTCGCTTGATGGAGCAGGGTGACGATCTGTTACTGCTGTCTGATGGTGTCGCGGCGGCTATCGCCGGCGGCCGCTTCCTTGAGATCCTGCAATCCGCCCCCATAACCCTTTACGTGCTGCAAGACGACGTTGCGCCCGCGGGCTAACTGGTCAAATTGCGGACAGTGTCGGCAGGGTTAGCTATACTGATTTCGTCAGACTCACAGTCAAACATGCCGGTCAGTTGGCCTGGTGATGGCGGGATCGTTGTATATTTCTTGACACCTTTTCGGCACCGCCCTAAAATTCTGCGTCCTCATAATATATGAGGCGATTTATTACGTGTTTACGAAGCAAAAGCTAAAACCAGGAGCTATTTAATGGCAACAATTAACCAGCTGGTACGCAAACCACGCGCACGCAAAGTTGCAAAGAGCAACGTGCCTGCGCTGGAAGCCTGCCCGCAGAAACGTGGCGTATGTACTCGCGTATATACCACCACTCCTAAGAAACCGAACTCCGCACTGCGTAAAGTTTGCCGTGTGCGTCTGACTAACGGTTTCGAAGTCACCTCCTACATCGGTGGTGAAGGTCACAACCTGCAGGAGCACTCCGTGATCCTGATCCGTGGCGGTCGTGTTAAAGACCTTCCGGGTGTTCGTTACCACACCGTTCGTGGTGCGCTTGACTGCTCCGGCGTTAAAGACCGTAAGCAGGCTCGCTCCAAGTACGGCGTGAAGCGTCCTAAGGCTTAATGGTTCTCCGTTAAGTAAGGCCAAACTGATTTACCTTAATGTCATACTAAACTCTTAGAGTTTTGGACAATCCTGAATTAACAACGGAGTATTTCCATGCCACGTCGTCGCGTCATTGGTCAGCGTAAAATTCTGCCGGATCCGAAGTTCGGATCAGAACTGCTGGCTAAATTTGTCAATATCCTGATGGTAGATGGTAAAAAATCTACTGCAGAAACTATCGTATACAGCGCGCTGGAGACCCTGGCTCAGCGTTCTGGTAAATCTGAACTGGAAGCCTTCGAAGTTGCGCTCGAAAACGTGCGCCCGACTGTCGAAGTTAAGTCCCGCCGCGTAGGTGGTTCTACTTATCAGGTTCCAGTTGAAGTCGTCCGGTCCGTCGTAATGCCCTGGCAATGCGTTGGATCGTTGAAGCTGCTCGTAAACGCGGTGATAAATCCATGGCTCTGCGCCTGGCGAACGAACTCACTGATGCTGCAGACAACAAAGGTACTGCAGTTAAGAAACGTGAAGACGTTCACCGTATGGCCGAAGCCAACAAGGCGTTCGCTCACTACCGTTGGTAATCCCTTCGGAGTCATAGTCACCAGGCGGGCGCTTCAGATGAGTCGCCCGCTCTGGATAACTTAACTGAACGCCTAAAGAAATAAACGAGGAATCAAATGGCTCGTACAACACCCATCGCACGCTACCGTAACATCGGTATCAGTGCGCACATCGACGCCGGTAAAACCACTACTACCGAACGTATTCTGTTCTACACCGGTGTAAACCACAAAATCGGTGAAGTTCATGACGGCGCCGCTACCATGGACTGGATGGAGCAGGAGCAGGAACGTGGTATCACCATCACTTCCGCTGCGACTACTGCATTCTGGTCTGGTATGGCTAAGCAGTATGAACCGCACCGTGTAAACATCATCGACACCCCGGGGCACGTTGACTTCACTATCGAAGTAGAACGTTCCATGCGTGTTCTTGATGGTGCGGTAATGGTTTACTGCGCAGTTGGTGGTGTTCAGCCACAGTCTGAAACCGTATGGCGTCAGGCAAACAAATATAAAGTTCCGCGCATTGCGTTCGTTAACAAAATGGACCGCATGGGTGCGAACTTCCTGAAAGTTGTTGGTCAGATCAAAACCCGTCTGGGCGCGAACCCGGTTCCGCTGCAGCTGGCGATTGGTGCTGAAGAAGGTTTCACCGGTGTTGTTGACCTGGTGAAAATGAAAGCCATCAACTGGAACGATGCAGACCAGGGCGTTACCTTCGAATACGAAGATATCCCGGCTGACATGCAGGACCTGGCTGACGAATGGCACCAGAACCTGATCGAGTCCGCTGCGGAAGCTTCCGAAGAGCTGAGTGGAGAAATACCATGGGTGGTGAAGAAACTGACTGAAGAAGAGATCAAAAAAGCTCTGCGTCAGCGTGTTCTGACAACGAAATCATCCTGGTAACCTGCGGTTCTGCGTTCAAGAACAAAGGTGTTCAGGCGATGCTGGATGCGGTAATTGATTACCTGCCATCCCCGGTTGATGTTCCGGCAATCAACGGTATTCTGGACGACGGTAAAGATACCCCGGCTGAGCGTCACGCAAGCGACGAAGAGCCGTTCTCTGCACTGGCGTTCAAAATCGCTACCGACCCGTTTGTTGGTAACCTGACCTTCTTCCGTGTGTACTCCGGTGTGGTTAACTCTGGTGATACCGTACTGAACTCCGTGAAAGCTGCACGTGAGCGTTTCGGTCGTATCGTACAGATGCACGCTAACAAACGTGAAGAGATCAAAGAAGTTCGCGCGGGCGACATCGCTGCTGCTATCGGTCTGAAAGACGTAACCACTGGTGACACCCTGTGTGACCCGGATGCGCCGATCATTCTGGAGCGTATGGAATTCCCTGAGCCGGTAATCTCCATCGCCGTTGAGCCGAAAACCAAAGCTGACCAGGAAAAAATGGGTCTGGCTCTGGGTCGTCTGGCTAAAGAAGACCCGTCATTCCGCGTATGGACTGACGAAGAGTCTAACCAGACCATCATCGCCGGTATGGGTGAGCTGCACCTCGACATCATCGTTGACCGTATGAAGCGTGAATTCAACGTTGAAGCGAACGTCGGTAAACCTCAGGTTGCTTACCGTGAAGCGATTCGCGCGAAAGTTACCGATATCGAAGGTAAACACGCCAAGCAGTCTGGTGGTCGTGGTCAGTACGGTCACGTTGTGATCGACATGTACCCGCTGGAGCCGGGCTCTAACCCGAAAGGTTACGAGTTCATCAACGACATCAAAGGTGGTGTAATTCCTGGCGAATACATCCCGGCCGTTGATAAAGGCATCCAGGAACAGCTGAAAGCTGGTCCGCTGGCAGGTTACCCGGTAGTTGATATGGGTATCCGTCTGCACTTCGGTTCTTACCACGACGTTGACTCCTCTGAGCTGGCGTTTAAACTGGCTGCGTCTATTGCCTTTAAAGAAGGCTTTAAGAAAGCAAAACCAGTTCTGCTTGAGCCGATCATGAAGGTTGAAGTAGAAACTCCGGAAGAGAACACTGGTGATGTTATCGGTGACTTGAGCCGTCGTCGCGGTATGCTGCGCGGTCAGGAATCCGAAGTAACCGGCGTTAAGATCCACGCTGAAGTACCGCTGTCCGAAATGTTCGGTTATGCAACTCAGCTGCGTTCTCTGACCAAAGGTCGTGCATCATACACCATGGAATTCCTGAAGTATGATGATGCGCCGAACAACGTTGCTCAGGCCGTTATTGAAGCCCGTGGTAAATAATCCACAGGATTAAAACCTAAGTCCCGTGCTCTCTCCGAAGGGGAGAGCACTATAGTAAGGAATATAGCCGTGTCTAAAGAAAAATTTGAACGTACAAAACCGCACGTCAACGTTGGTACTATCGGCCACGTTGACCATGGTAAAACTACCCTGACTGCTGCCATCACTACCGTTCTGGCTAAAACCTACGGTGGTTCTGCTCGTGCATTCGACCAGATCGATAACGCACCGGAAGAAAAAGCTCGTGGTATCACCATCAACACCTCTCACGTTGAATATGACACCCCGACTCGCCACTACGCGCACGTAGACTGCCCGGGCCACGCCGACTATGTTAAAAACATGATCACCGGTGCTGCGCAGATGGACGGCGCGATCCTGGTTGTTGCTGCGACTGACGGCCCGATGCCGCAGACTCGTGAGCACATCCTGCTGGGTCGTCAGGTAGGCGTTCCGTACATCATCGTGTTCCTGAACAAATGCGACATGGTTGATGACGAAGAGCTGCTGGAACTGGTTGAGATGGAAGTTCGTGAACTGCTGTCTCAGTACGATTTCCCGGGCGACGACACCCCGATCGTTCGTGGTTCTGCTCTGAAAGCGCTGGAAGGCGACGCAGAGTGGGAAGCGAAAATCATCGAACTGGCTGGCCACCTGGATACCTATATCCCGGAACCAGAGCGTGCGATTGACAAGCCGTTCCTGCTGCCGATCGAAGACGTATTCTCCATCTCCGGTCGTGGTACCGTTGTTACCGGTCGTGTAGAGCGCGGTATCATCAAAGTCGGTGAAGAAGTTGAAATCGTTGGTATCAAAGAAACCGCGAAGACCACCTGTACTGGCGTTGAAATGTTCCGCAAACTGCTGGACGAAGGCCGTGCTGGTGAGAACGTTGGTGTTCTGCTGCGTGGTATCAAACGTGAAGAAATCGAACGTGGTCAGGTACTGGCTAAGCCGGGCAGCATCAAGCCGCACACCAAGTTCGAATCTGAAGTGTACATCCTGTCCAAAGACGAAGGCGGCCGTCATACTCCGTTCTTCAAAGGCTACCGTCCGCAGTTCTACTTCCGTACTACTGACGTGACTGGCACCATCGAACTGCCGGAAGGCGTAGAGATGGTTATGCCGGGCGACAACATCAAAATGGTTGTTACCCTGATCCACCCGATCGCGATGGACGACGGTCTGCGTTTCGCAATCCGTGAAGGCGGCCGTACCGTTGGCGCGGGCGTTGTAGCTAAAGTTCTGGGCTAATTCGTTAGCTTCGAATAAAAGGGCGCTTCGGCGCCCTTTTTGCTGCGCGCAGTTCCGCGAAATAACGTGTACAACACACCATTCATAACGTGCGCTGCGGCGGATAATGCGCAAATGGTCTATTGTAATCATAACTATTCTCATTTAATATTTGTGCATAAATTGAACGGGAGTTTATATGTACGTTTGTTTGTGCAATGGCGTTAGCGATAAAAAATTCGCCAGGTTGTTCGCCAGTTTCAACCGCAATCTTTTCAGCAATTACGTAAGTTTGTTCCCGTTGGAAATCAATGCGGTAAGTGTGTTCGAGCTGCACGTGAAGTGATGGAAGATGAATTAACCACCATGCCGGAATTCAAAGAAATCGCCTGAAGTCCGCGCTTCTCTTTTGACATCCCTATAGGCCGGACTACGCTTCAATAAGTGGAAGCGGAGGGACTATATAATGAAAGGTGATGTCAAAATCATAAGTTATCTCAATAAATTATTGGGAAATGAGCTGGTCGCAATCAATCAGTACTTTCTCCATGCGAGAATGTTCAAAAACTGGGGTCTGATGCGCCTCAACGATATTGAGTACCACGAATCAATTGATGAAATGAAGCACGCCGATAAGTACATCGAGCGTATTCTTTTCCTCGAAGGCATTCCTAATCTGCAGGATCTCGGCAAACTTGGCATCGGTGAAGATGTGGAAGAGATGCTGCAGTCAGATTTACGCCTGGAGCTGGAAGGCGCGCAAAACCTGCGTGAAGCGATCGCCTATGCCGACAGCGTACATGACTATGTCAGCCGCGATATGATGATTGAGATCCTGGCGGATGAAGAAGGCCATATCGACTGGCTGGAAACCGAACTCGATCTCATTGGCAAAATTGGCCTGCAAAATTACCTGCAGTCGCAGATCAAAGTGTCAGATTAGCCAGCGTTTGCCACCCGCACCAGAAACCTGCTGCCGCCAGAAATGGCCCAAATGGCAGCGGGTTATTCTTTTCCCATTTTCTGTTGCCGCCGCACCTGGCGGACAGTCCCAATATCACCCACGTCATGCCAGCGAGCAATGACGCTACCAGCACCAGCTGCGGCAGCATTCGCCAGCCATGCCAGGCCCCAAGGGCGGCGAGATATTTTATATCGCCATAGCCTAATCCTTCATGCCCACGGACCCTGCGGTATAGCCAATAAAGGGCGGCAAACGAGAGATAGCCGGCTAGTAGCTCCCCAGACAGCCTCGTTGAGCTGATGCGGCGCCAGACAGAGATAAAAAAGCAAGCCGCTCCATAGCAGGGGACAGGTGAAACGGTCTGGCAGCAAGCCGTAACGCAGGTCCTGCTGACATAATGCTAGCGTCAATCCGCTATAGCACAGTAAGAAGGGGAGGGCGGCGAGCATAGGTTACCCCGTGATGAGCAATGAACATGGCCTCACTATGCTTATCGGCTCGGCGCAGGGCAAATGCAATTTTCGAGAGTGGATGGCGCTTTGCGGATTTATTGGCAGCGTTACGGCGCTTGCACAGCGCACTATCGCGAAGACGCGCAAATCCCGGTGATGATTTTCTAAACAGCGCTTGCGTCGTGCCAGAATTTGCGTATAATGCGCGGGCCTGTCAAAGTTGACAGCCGGTTCGATATGAACCCTGATAGTGCTTTTTGCTATCAAACAATGTCCCCAATCGGGGGACTATGTAAGAACGGTTACACTCTCCCATCAATCGTAATGGGTATGAGGAGTAATCATTTCGTCTATAAAATAATTGGAGCTCTGGTCTCATGCAGAACCAAAGAATCCGTATCCGCCTTAAAGCGTTTGATCATCGTCTGATCGATCAATCAACCGCGGAAATCGTCGAGACTGCTAAGCGCACTGGTGCGCAAGTCCGTGGTCCGATCCCGCTGCCGACCCGCAAAGAGCGCTTTACCGTTCTGATCTCCCCGCACGTCAACAAAGACGCGCGTGATCAGTACGAGATTCGCACTCACAAGCGTCTGGTTGACATCGTTGAGCCAACTGAAAAAACCGTTGATGCTCTGATGCGTCTGGATCTGGCTGCCGGTGTAGACGTGCAGATCAGCCTGGGTTAATCAGGTCATCGAGCGATTGAGAGGTTGAAACAATGATTGGTTTAGTCGGTAAAAAAGTGGGCATGACCCGCATCTTCACTGAAGATGGCGTATCTATCCCAGTAACCGTAATCGAAGTTGAAGCAAACCGCGTTACTCAGGTTAAAGACCTGGCTAACGATGGCTACCGCGCAATCCAGGTTACCACCGGTGCTAAAAAAGCTAACCGTGTAACCAAGCCGGAAGCGGGTCACTTCGCTAAAGCTGGCGTTGAAGCTGGCCGTGGTCTGTGGGAATTCCGTCTTGCTGACGGCGAAGAATTCACCGTAGGTCAGAACATTAGCGTTGAACTGTTTGCTGACGTTAAAAAAGTTGACGTAACCGGTACCTCTAAAGGTAAAGGTTTTGCTGGTACCGTTAAGCGCTGGAACTTCCGTACCCAGGACGCTACTCACGGTAACTCCTTGTCTCACCGCGTTCCGGGTTCTATCGGTCAGAACCAGACTCCGGGCAAAGTGTTCAAAGGCAAGAAAATGGCAGGTCAGCTGGGTAATGAGCGTGTAACCGTTCAGAGCCTGGACGTAGTACGTGTTGACGCTGAGCGCAACCTGCTGCTGGTTAAAGGTGCTGTCCCGGGTGCTACCGGTAGCGACCTGATCGTTAAACCAGCTGTGAAGGCGTGAGGAGATAGCAATGGAATTAGTATTGAAAGACGCGCAGAGCGCGCTGACTGTTTCCGAAACTACCTTCGGTCGTGATTTCAACGAAGCGCTGGTTCACCAGGTTGTTGTTGCTTATGCAGCTGGTGCGCGTCAGGGCACTCGTGCTCAGAAGACTCGTGCTGAAATCACTGGCTCCGGTAAAAAACCGTGGCGCCAGAAAGGTACCGGCCGTGCGCGTTCTGGTTCTATCAAGAGCCCGATCTGGCGTTCCGGTGGCGTGACCTTCGCTGCTCGTCCGCAGGACCACAGTCAAAAAGTTAACAAGAAGATGTACCGCGGCGCGCTGAAAAGCATTCTGTCCGAACTGGTACGTCAGGATCGTCTGATCGTTGTCGAGAAGTTCTCTGTTGAAGCGCCGAAAACTAAGCTGCTGGCACAGAAACTGAAAGACATGGCTCTGGAAGATGTGCTGATCATCACCGGTGAGCTGGACGAGAACCTGTTCCTGGCCGCACGTACCTGCACAAGGTTGACGTACGTGATGCGAACGGTATCGACCCGGTTAGCCTGATCGCCTTCGACAAAGTCGTAATGACTGCTGATGCTGTTAAGCAAGTTGAGGAGATGCTGGCATGATTCGTGAAGAACGTCTGCTGAAGGTGCTGCGCGCACCGCACGTTTCTGAAAAAGCGTCTACTGCGATGGAAAAAACAAACACCATCGTTCTCAAAGTTGCTAAAGACGCGACCAAAGCAGAAATCAAAGCTGCTGTGCAGAAACTGTTTGAAGTCGAAGTCGAAGTCGTTAACACCCTGGTAGTTAAAGGGAAAGTTAAAACGTCACGGACAGCGTATCGGTCGTCGTAGCGACATGGAAAAAGCTACGTCACCCTGAAGGAAGGCCAGAATCTGGACTTCGTTGGCGGCGCTGAGTAAGTCGGAGGAGTAATACAATGGCAGTTGTTAAATGTAAACCGACATCTCCGGGTCGTCGCCACGTCGTTAAAGTGGTTAACCCAGAGCTGCACAAGGGCAAACCTTTTGCTCCGTTGCTGGAAAAAACAGCAAATCCGGTGGTCGTAACAACAATGGCCGTATCACCACCCGTCATATCGGTGGTGGCCACAAGCAGGCTTACCGTATTGTTGACTTCAAACGCAACAAAGATGGTATCCCGGCAGTTGTTGAACGTCTTGAGTACGATCCGAACCGTTCCGCGAACATCGCGCTGGTTCTGTACAAAGACGGCGAGCGCCGTTACATCCTGGCCCCGAAAGGCCTGAAAGCTGGCGACCAGATTCAGTCTGGCGTTGATGCTGCAATCAAAGCAGGCAACACCCTGCCGATGCGCAATATCCCGGTTGGCTCTACCGTTCATAACGTAGAAATGAAACCAGGTAAAGGCGGTCAGCTGGCACGTTCCGCTGGTACTTACGTTCAGATCGTTGCTCGTGATGGTGCTTATGTCACCCTGCGTCTGCGTTCTGGTGAAATGCGTAAAGTCGAAGCAGACTGCCGCGCTACTCTGGGCGAAGTTGGCAATGCTGAGCATATGCTGCGCGTTCTGGGTAAAGCAGGTGCTGCACGCTGGCGTGGTGTTCGTCCTACCGTTCGCGGTACTGCGATGAACCCAGTAGACCACCCACATGGTGGTGGTGAAGGTCGTAACTTTGGTAAGCACCCGGTATCCCCGTGGGGCCTGCAGACCAAAGGTAAGAAGACCCGCAGCAACAAGCGTACTGATAAATTCATCGTACGTCGCCGTAGCAAATAATTTTAGAGGATAAGCCATGCCACGTTCTCTCAAGAAAGGTCCTTTTATTGACCTGCACTTGCTGAAGAAGGTAGAGAAAGCGGTGGAAAGCGGAGACAAGAAGCCCCTGCGCACTTGGTCCCGTCGTTCAACGATCTTTCCTAACATGATCGGTTTGACCATCGCTGTCCATAATGGTCGTCAGCACGTTCCAGTCTTTGTTTCCGACGAAATGGTTGGTCACAAACTGGGTGAATTCGCACCGACTCGTACTTATCGCGGCCACGCTGCTGATAAAAAAGCGAAGAAGAAATAAGGTAGGAGGAAGAGATGGAAACTTTAGCTCAACATCGCCATGCTCGTTCTTCTGCTCAGAAGGTTCGCCTTGTAGCTGACCTGATTCGCGGTAAGAAAGTGTCGCAGGCCCTGGATATTCTGACCTACACCAACAAAAAAGCTGCTGTACTGGTCAAGAAGGTACTGGAATCTGCCATTGCTAACGCTGAACACAACGATGGCGCTGACATTGATGATCTGAAAGTTGCGAAAATTTCGTAGACGAAGGCCCGAGCATGAAGCGCATTATGCCGCGTGCTAAAGGTCGTGCAGATCGCATCCTGAAGCGCACCAGCCACATCACTGTGGTTGTGTCCGATCGCTGAGACTCTGGAGACTAGCAATGGGTCAGAAAGTACATCCTAATGGTATTCGCCTGGGTATTGTCAAACCATGGAACTCTACCTGGTTCGCGAACACCAAAGAATTCGCTGACAACCTGGACAGCGATTTTAAAGTACGTCAGTTCCTGACTAAAGAACTGGCTAAAGCGTCTGTATCTCGCATCGTTATCGAGCGTCCGGCTAAGAGCATCCGTGTGACCATTCACACCGCTCGCCCGGGTATCGTTATCGGTAAGAAAGGCGAAGACGTAGAAAAACTGCGCAAGGTCGTAGCGGATATCGCTGGCGTACCTGCACAGATCAATATCGCCGAAGTTCGTAAACCTGAACTGGACGCAAAACTGGTTGCTGACAGCATCACTTCTCAGCTGGAACGTCGCGTTATGTTCCGTCGTGCGATGAAGCGTGCTGTACAGAACGCAATGCGTCTGGGCGCTAAAGGTATCAAAGTTGAAGTTAGCGGCCGTCTGGGCGGCGCGGAAATCGCACGTACCGAATGGTACCGTGAAGGTCGCGTACCGCTGCACACTCTGCGTGCTGACATCGACTACAACACCTCTGAAGCGCACACCACTTACGGTGTAATCGGCGTTAAGGTATGGATCTTCAAAGGTGAGATCCTGGGTGGTATGGCTGCTGTTGAACAACCGGAACCGGCTGCTCAACCTAAAAAGCAGCAGCGTAAAGGCCGTAAATAAGGAGCGTCGCTGATGTTACAACCAAAGCGTACAAAATTCCGTAAAGTGCACAAAGGCCGCAACCGTGGTCTGGCGCAGGGTACGGATGTTAGCTTCGGCACTTTCGGTCTGAAAGCTGTTGGCCGTGGTCGTCTGACTGCACGTCAGATCGAAGCAGCACGTCGTGCTATGACCCGTGCAGTTAAGCGTCAAGGTAAGATCTGGATCCGTGTATTCCCGGACAAACCGATCACCGAGAAGCCGCTGGAAGTTCGTATGGGTAAAGGTAAAGGTAACGTGGAGTACTGGGTTGCCTTGATTCAGCCGGGTAAAGTCCTGTATGAAATGGACGGTGTACCGGAAGAGCTGGCCCGTGAAGCATTCGGCCTGGCAGCAGCGAAACTGCCGATCAAAACCACCTTTGTAACTAAGACGGTGATGTAATGAAAGCAAAAGAGCTGCGTGAAAAAAGCGTTGAAGAGCTGAACGCTGAGCTGCTGAACCTGCTGCGTGAGCAGTTCAACCTGCGTATGCAGGCTGCAAGTGGCCAGCTGCAACAGACTCATCTGCTGAAGCAAGTGCGTCGTGATGTTGCACGCGTAAGACTTTACTGACTCAGAAGGCGGGTGCGTAATGACCGATAAAATCCGTACTCTGCAAGGTCGCGTAGTTAGCGACAAAATGGAGAAATCCATTGTTGTTGCTATCGAACGTATGGTGAAACACCCGGTTTACGGCAAATTCATCAAACGTACGACCAAACTGCACGTACATGACGAGAACAACGAATGCGGTATCGGTGACGTGGTTGAAATCCGCGAATGCCGTCCGCTGTCCAAGACTAAGTCCTGGACGCTGGTTCGCGTTGTAGAGAAAGCGGTTCTGTAATAGAGTACGCATTCTCGATACGGATAAACGGCTCAGCGATGAGCCGTTTATTTTTCTACCCATATCTGGTTTGTGGTGTTATAATGCCGCGCCCTCGATATGGGGCTTTTTAACGACCCTAATTTTCGGGTCTCAGTAGTAGTTGACATTAGCGGAGCACTAAAATGATCCAAGAACAGACTATGCTGAACGTCGCCGACAACTCCGGTGCACGTCGCGTAATGTGTATCAAGGTTCTGGGTGGCTCGCACCGTCGCTACGCAGGCGTAGGCGACATCATCAAGATCACCATCAAGGAAGCAATTCCGCGTGGTAAGGTCAAAAAAGGTGATGTGCTGAAGGCGGTAGTGGTGCGCACCAAGAAGGGTGTTCGTCGCCCGGACGGTTCTGTCATTCGCTTCGATGGTAATGCATGCGTTATTCTGAACAATAACAGCGAGCAGCCTATCGGTACGCGTATTTTTGGGCCGGTAACTCGTGAACTTCGTACCGAGAAGTTCATGAAAATTATCTCTCTGGCACCAGAAGTACTCTAAGGAGCGAATCATGGCAGCGAAAATCCGTCGTGATGACGAAGTTATCGTGTTAACCGGTAAAGATAAAGGTAAGCGCGGTAAAGTTAAGAATGTCCTGTCTTCCGGCAAGGTCATTGTTGAAGGTATCAACCTGGTTAAGAAACACCAGAAGCCGGTTCCGGCTCTGAACCAACCAGGCGGCATTGTAGAGAAAGAAGCAGCTATTCAGATCTCTAACCTTGCTATCTTCAACGCGGCAACCGGCAAGGCTGACCGTGTAGGCTTTAGATTCGAAGACGGCAAAAAAAGTCCGTTTCTTCAAATCTAATAGCGAAACTATCAAGTAATTTGGAGTAGTACGATGGCGAAACTGCATGATTACTACAAAGACGAAGTAGTCGCTAAACTCATGACTGAGTTTAACTACAATTCTGTCATGCAAGTCCCTCGGGTCGAGAAGATCACCCTGAACATGGGTGTTGGTGAAGCGATCGCTGACAAGAAACTGCTGGATAACGCAGCAGCTGACCTGACAGCAATCTCCGGTCAAAAACCGCTGATCACCAAAGCACGCAAATCAGTTGCAGGCTTCAAAATCCGTCAGGGCTATCCGATCGGCTGTAAAGTAACTCTGCGCGGCGAGCGCATGTGGGAGTTCTTTGAGCGCCTGATCACTATTGCTGTACCGCGTATTCGTGACTTCCGCGGCCTGTCCGCTAAGTCTTTCGACGGTCGTGGCAACTACAGCATGGGTGTCCGTGAGCAGATCATCTTCCCAGAAATCGACTACGATAAAGTCGACCGCGTTCGTGGTTTGGATATTACCATTACCACTACTGCGAAATCTGACGAAGAAGGCCGTGCTCTGCTGGCTGCCTTTGACTTCCCGTTCCGCAAGTAAGGTAGGGTTACTTAATGGCTAAGCAATCAATGAAAGCACGCGAAGTAAAGCGCGTGGCTTTAGCTGATAAATTCTTCGCTAAACGCGCTGAACTGAAAGCTATCATCTCTGATGTGAACGCAACCGACGAAGATCGTTGGAACGCTGTTCTCAAGCTGCAGACTCTGCCGCGTGATTCCAGCCCGTCTCGTCAGCGTAATCGCTGCCGTCAAACAGGTCGTCCGCATGGTTTCCTGCGGAAGTTCGGGTTGAGCCGTATTAAGGTCCGTGAAGCCGCTATGCGCGGTGAAATCCCGGGTCTGAAAAAGGCTAGCTGGTAATTGTCACCAATTGAATCACGGGAGTAAAGACAGATGAGCATGCAAGATCCGATCGCGGATATGCTGACCCGTATCCGTAACGGTCAGGCCGCGAACAAAGCTGCGGTCACCATGCCTTCCTCCAAGCTGAAAGTGGCAATCGCCAACGTGCTGAAGGAAGAAGGCTTTATTGAAGATTTTAAAGTTGAAGGCGACATCAAGCCGGAACTGGAACTGACTCTTAAGTATTTCCAGGGTAAAGCTGTTGTAGAAAGCATTCAGCGTGTCAGCCGCCCAGGTCTGCGCATCTACAAACGTAAAGATGAGCTGCCGAAAGTTATGGCGGGTCTGGGTATCGCAGTTGTTTCTACCTCTAAAGGTGTTATGACTGATCGTGCAGCGCGCCAGGCTGGTCTTGGTGGCGAAATTATCTGCTACGTAGCCTAATCGGAGGAAAAAATGTCTCGTGTTGCTAAAGCACCGGTCGTTGTTCCTGCCGGCGTTGATGTTAAAGTCAACGGTCAGGTTATTACGATCAAAGGTAAAAATGGCGAGCTGACTCGTACTCTCAACGATGCTGTTGAAGTTAAACATGCAGATAATGCTCTGACCTTCGGTCCGCGTGATGGTTACGTAGACGGATGGGCTCAGGCTGGTACCGCGCGTGCCCTGCTGAACTCAATGGTTATCGGTGTTACCGAAGGCTTCACTAAAAAGCTTCAGCTGGTTGGTGTAGGCTATCGTGCAGCGGTTAAAGGGGATGTAGTAAACCTGGCTTTAGGTTTCTCTCATCCTGTTGAACATAAGCTGCCGGCCGGTATCACTGCAGAATGTCCGACTCAAACTGAAATCGTGCTGAAAGGCGCTGATAAGCAGGTGATCGGCCAGGTTGCAGCAGATCTGCGCGCCTACCGTCGTCCTGAGCCTTATAAAGGCAAGGGTGTTCGTTACGCCGACGAAGTCGTGCGTACCAAAGAGGCTAAGAAGAAGTAAGGTAACACTATGGATAAGAAATCTGCTCGTATCCGTCGTGCGACCCGCGCACGCCGCAAGCTCCAGGAGCTGGGTGCAACTCGCCTGGTGGTACATCGTACCCCGCGTCATATTTACGCACAGGTAATTGCTCCGAATGGTTCTGAAGTTCTGGTAGCTGCTTCTACTGTAGAAAAAGCTATCTCTGAACAACTGAAGTACACCGGTAACAAAGACGCGGCTGCAGCTGTGGGTAAAGCTGTTGCTGAACGCGCTCTGGAAAAAGGCATCAAAGATGTTTCCTTTGACCGTTCCGGGTTCCAATATCATGGTCGTGTCCAGGCACTGGCAGATGCTGCCCGTGAAGCTGGCCTTCAGTTCTAAGGTAGAGGTGTAAGATGGCTCACATCGAAAAACAAGCTGGCGAACTGCAGGAAAAGCTGATCGCGGTAAACCGCGTATCTAAAACCGTTAAAGGTGGTCGTATTTTCTCCTTCACAGCTCTGACTGTAGTAGGCGATGGTAACGGTCGCGTTGGTTTTGGTTACGGTAAAGCGCGTGAAGTTCCAGCAGCGATCCAGAAAGCGATGGAAAAAGCCCGTCGCAACATGATTAACGTCGCGCTGAACAACGGCACCCTGCAACACCCGGTTAAAGGTGTTCACACGGGTTCTCGTGTATTCATGCAGCCGGCTTCCGAAGGTACCGGTATCATCGCCGGTGGTGCAATGCGCGCCGTTCTGGAAGTTGCTGGGGTTCATAACGTTCTGGCTAAAGCATACGGTTCCACCAACCCGATCAACGTGGTTCGTGCAACTATTGATGGCCTGGAAAATATGAATTCTCCAGAAATGGTCGCTGCCAAGCGTGGTAAATCCGTTGAAGAAATTCTGGGGAAATAAACCATGGCAAAGACTATTAAAATTACTCAAACCCGCAGTGCAATCGGTCGTCTGCCGAAACACAAGGCAACACTGCTTGGCCTGGGTCTGCGTCGTATTGGTCACACCGTAGAGCGCGAGGATACTCCTGCTGTTCGTGGTATGGTCAACGCGGTTTCCTTCATGGTTAAAGTTGAGGAGTAAGAGATGCGTTTAAATACTCTGTCTCCGGCCGAAGGCTCCAAAAAGGCGGGTAAACGCCTGGGTCGTGGTATCGGTTCTGGCCTCGGTAAAACCGGTGGTCGTGGTCACAAAGGTCAGAAGTCTCGTTCTGGCGGTGGCGTACGTCGCGGTTTCGAGGGTGGTCAGATGCCTCTGTACCGTCGTCTGCCGAAATTCGGCTTCACTTCTCGTAAAGCGATGATCACCGCAGAGATCCGTCTCTCCGATCTGGCTCACGTAGAAGGCGATGTAGTAGACCTGAACGCGCTGAAAGCGGCAAACATTATCGGTGTCCAGATCGAGTTCGCGAAAGTGATCCTGTCTGGTGAGGTAACTCGTCCGGTAACTGTTCGTGGCCTGCGTGTGACTAAAGGTGCTCGTGCTGCTATCGAAGCTGCTGGCGGTAAAATTGAGGAATAAGTAGCAGATGGCTAAACAACCGGGATTAGATTTTCAAAGTGCCAAAGGTGGCCTTGGCGAACTGAAACGCAGACTTCTGTTTGTGGTCGGTGCGCTGATAGTGTTCCGTATTGGCTCTTTTATTCCGATCCCTGGTATTGATGCCGCTGTACTTGCCAAACTGCTTGAGCAACAGCGAGGCACCATCATTGAAATGTTCAACATGTTCTCTGGTGGTGCTCTCAGCCGTGCTTCTATCTTTGCACTGGGGATTATGCCGTATATCTCGGCATCTATCATCGTGCAGCTGCTGACGGTGGTTTACCAACCGCTGGCAGAGCTGAAGAAAGAAGGGGAGTCTGGTCGTCGTAAGATCAGCCAGTACACCCGCTACGGTACTCTGGTGCTGGCGATATTCCAGTCGATCGGTATTGCTACCGGTCTGCCGAATATGCCTGGTATGCAGGGCCTGGTGATTAATCCAGGCTTTGCGTTCTATTTCACCGCTGTTGTAAGTCTGGTCACAGGGACTATGTTCCTGATGTGGCTCGGCGAACAGATCACTGAACGCGGTATCGGTAACGGTATCTCGCTGATCATTATGATCGGTATCGTGGCACGTCTCCCGCACGCGCTGTTGGCCGAGGTCACGCCCGCTTCCAGACTGCCTCGGGTAGCGCCATCATGCTGATCCTCGAGCTGGTGCTGCTGTTCCTTGTCTTCATGGCAACGATCGCTCTGGTACAGGCGGTCCGCAAGGTCCCTGTACAGTATGCAAAGCGTATCGTCGGTAACAAACAGTACGGCGGCGTACGTCAGTACATCCCGCTGAAGATGAATGCCGCGAA